>OAWA01000077.1_pt1 | contig 98423 bp, 81 predicted proteins | sample 1516971 | NCBI WGS metagenome assembly OAWA01 (sample SAMEA2580097, study PRJEB22360) | human gut metagenome | biome: human gut; feature: human-associated habitat; material: faeces | place: Denmark | collected 2008/2010
TTCAGAAAAAATACATTCAGATATAACTTCTGGAAAAGAAAAGATAGAATTTAAGTATACTAGTACTATTAAGGATTTAGAAAACATAAAAGAGAGTTTTTATTCACTATTAGAAAAAAATAGAGCTAGGGATTGCGAAAGAGGAATTACCTCTATAGGGCCTCATAGAGATGATTTTGTAGTTTTAATTAACGATATTGATACTAAAAGCTATGGATCTCAAGGACAGCAAAGAACAGCAGTATTGACTATTAAGTTTGCATCTTTAAAAATTATTAAGGAGCTTACTGGAGAACATCCAGTCTTGCTTTTAGATGATGTACTTTCTGAATTAGACTTTAGTAGAAAAAGATATATATTAAGTACAATAGGAGATATCCAAACAATTATTACATGTACTGGAATTGAAGATTTATATGAGTATTTGGATGATAAATCTAAAGTTTTTAAAGTTAAGGATGGGGAAATTCTTAACTAAAGGAGGAGTTCTTATGTTTTTACATTTAGGGGAAAACGTAGTAGTACCAATAAAGGATGTAATTGGTATATTTGATTTACAAACATCAATGTATAGTTCAGATACAATATCATTTTTAAGAATGGCTGAAGAAGATGGATTTGTTGAAAGAATTTCAAAGGAAAGTCCAAAATCATTTGTTATAGCAGAAGTTAATAAAATGAGTAAGGTGTATTTATCACCTATTTCGTCATCTACTTTAACTAAGAGAACAAATATTGATTATAATCCATAAGTCCAATATTTAGCCTTCATAGTTAAAAAATCAAAAATATAAGGAGGAGTTTATGTTGGAAGAGAATAAGCAAAGTTATGATGAAAGTCAGATTCAGGTTTTAGAGGGCTTAGAAGCAGTAAGAAAAAGACCAGGAATGTACATAGGTAGCACAAGTTCTAGAGGACTTCATCATTTAGTATATGAAATCGTGGATAATAGTATAGATGAAGCATTAGCTGGATTCTGTAAAAATATAGAAGTTTCAATAAATGAAGATAACTCAATTACTGTAATTGATGACGGTAGAGGTATGCCTGTTGGAATTCATCCTAAGATGGGAAAATCTACAGTTGAAGTTATAATGACTGTATTACATGCTGGAGGAAAATTTGGAGGTGGCGGATACAAAGTATCTGGTGGTCTTCATGGTGTTGGTGCTTCAGTTGTTAATGCATTATCTGAATATTGTGAAGTTACGGTTACAAGAGAAGGGCATGTATGGCAACAAAAATATTCAAGAGGGAATATTTTATGTGATTTAACTAAAATAGGTGATTCAGATGGACACGGAACAAAAGTTATGTTTAAGCCAGACCCTGAAATTTTCGAAGATACTATATTTGATTTTGAAGTACTTGCAAGCAGATTAAGAGAATTAGCTTTCCTTAACAAGGGAATTGCAATTACATTAATAGATAAAAGAGAAGAAGAAGAAAGAGTTGAAAAATATCATTATGAAGGTGGTATAAAGGAATTTGTTTCTTACTTAAACAGAAACAAAGAAGTTTTACATGAATCACCTATTTATGTTGAAGGCGAAAAAGATGGCATAATTGCTGAAATTGCACTTCAATATAATGATGGATATAATGAAAGCTTATATTCTTTTGCAAATAATATAGATACTATTGAAGGTGGAACTCACTTAGCAGGGTTTAAGAGTGCATTAACAAGAGCAATAAATGATTATGCTAAGAGATTTGGACACATTAAAGATAGTGATAAAAACCTATCTGGAGATGACGCTAGAGAAGGGCTTACAGCAGTTGTTTCTGTTAAAATATCAGAACCTCAATTTGAAGGTCAAACTAAAACTAAGTTAGGAAATTCAGAAGTTAGAGGTGTTGTTGATTCTATAGTTGCTGAAGGGGTAAGTATTTTCTTAGAAGAAAATCCTGCAGTAGGTAAAATTATAATTGATAAAGCATTAATGGCAGCAAGAGCTAGAGATGCAGCAAGAAAAGCAAGAGAGCTTACTAGAAAATCAGTACTTGAAAGATCTACACTTCCAGGAAAGTTAGCTGATTGTTCATCTAAGGATCCTAAGGAATGTGAAATTTATATAGTCGAAGGGGATTCAGCCGGTGGTTCAGCAAAGCAAGGAAGAAATAGAAAGTTCCAAGCAATTTTACCGTTAAGAGGTAAGATATTAAATGTTGAAAAGCAAAGGTTAGATAGAATACTTAATTCTGAAACTATAAGATCTATGATTACTGCTTTTGGAGCAGGTATTGGAAAAGATTTTGATGAAGAAAAGTTAAGATATGACAGAATAATAATCATGACCGATGCCGACGTTGATGGAGCTCATATTAGAACTTTACTATTAACGTTCTTCTATAGATATATGAGACCACTTATAGATGGAGGTCATGTATATATAGCTCAACCACCATTATACAAAGTAAGCAAGGGTAAAAAAGAAGGGTATGCATATACTGAAGAAGAGCTTGCTAATCTTTTAGAAGAATTCGGTGGTAAGGATAATACTATAAACATTCAAAGATATAAGGGGCTTGGAGAAATGAATGCAAGTCAGTTATGGGAAACAACTATGGATCCTGAACATAGAATCTTAAAGAAAGCAACTGTAAGTGACGCAATTGTTGCAGATGAAATATTCACTATATTAATGGGAGACAAGGTTGAACCAAGAAGAGAATTTATTCAAAAGAATGCTGGTAAAATAAGCAATTTAGATATTTAGTACTAAGAAGTTAGTATTAGTTGAGGTGAGTACATGAACTTAAATGAGGGAAAATTTATACATGTAGATATAAATAAAGAAATGAAACAATGCTACATTGATTATGCCATGAGCGTAATAGTTGGGCGTGCTCTTCCAGATGTAAGAGATGGTCTTAAGCCTGTTCATAGAAGAATTCTTTATGCAATGCAAGAATTAGGTTTAGAACCTAATAAGGGTTACAGAAAATGTGCCAGAATAGTTGGTGAAGTTTTAGGTAAGTATCATCCACATGGAGATACATCGGTCTATGATGCTTTAGTAAGAATGGCTCAAGATTTCTCAATGAGATATATGCTTGTTGATGGCCATGGTAACTTTGGGTCTGTTGATGGTGACAGTGCAGCCGCAATGAGATATACAGAAGCAAGAATGAATAAAATATCAGTAGAAATGCTTAGAGATATAAACAAAAATACTGTTGATTTTATGCCAAACTTTGATGGTGAAGAACAAGAACCGGTAGTATTACCATCAAGATATCCAAATCTTTTAGTAAATGGATCATCTGGTATTGCTGTAGGTATGGCAACTAATATACCTCCTCATAACTTAGGAGAAGTTATAGATGGAACTATAATGTTAATAGATAATCCAGAAGCTACAGGATTAGATATTATGACATGTATAAAGGGACCTGATTTCCCTACCGGTGGAATAATAATGGGTAAATCAGGAATAAGAGCTGCATATGAAACTGGAAAAGGTAAAATTGTAGTAAGATCTAAAACTGAAATAGAAGAGGAAAATGGAAGACATAGAATAGTAGTTACTGAAATTCCATATCAAGTTAATAAGGCTAAGCTTATTGAAAGTATTGCAGATTTAGTAAAAGATAAAAGGATTATTGGAATATCTGACTTAAGAGATGAATCAGATAGAGAAGGTATGAGAATAGTAATAGAATTAAAGAAGGATGCAAATCCAAATGTAGTTTTAAATCTATTATTTAAGCATACAAAAATGCAAGATACTTTTGGGATTATAATGCTAGCATTAGTTAACAATCAACCTCAAGTTTTAAGCTTAAAGGAAATATTAAATAATTATATTAACTTCCAAAAAGAAGTTGTAACTAGAAGAACAATATTTGAATTAGAAAAGGCACAAGCAAGAGCTCATATTCTTGAAGGTTTAAGAATAGCATTAGATAATATTGATGAAGTAATAAGCATAATAAGAGGTTCAAAGACTAGTGAAATAGCTAAAAATACATTAATTGAGAGATTTGGATTATCTGAAAAGCAAGCAGTTGCTATCTTAGAAATGAGATTAAGAAGATTAACTGGTTTAGAAAGAGATAAGATTGAAGAAGAATACTCAGAATTAATGAAACTTATTGATTACTTAAACTCAATTCTTGCAAGTGAAGAAAAGTTATTAGGTGTAATAAAAGATGAATTACTTGAAATAAAGGCTAAATATAACGATGAAAGAAAAACTCAAATAGAAAAAGTTGTTAATGACATTGATATAGAAGATTTAATTCAAGAGGAAGAAACAGTTATTACATTAACTAATTCAGGATATATTAAGAGAATATCAGCTGATACATATTCTGCTCAAAGAAGAGGGGGCAGAGGTATTCAAGCAATGACTACAAAAGAAGATGATTTTGTAGAACATGTTTTAGTAACTTCTACCCATTCAGATGTGTTATTCTTTACTAATAGAGGTAGAGTATATAAGAAGAGGGCATATGAAATTCCTGATGCAGGAAGAACTGCAAAGGGAACTAATATCATAAATCTTATTCAAATAGAACAAGATGAAAAAATAGAAACTGTGTTAACTGTTAGAGATAATATTCATGATGGATATTTATTTATGGCAACTAAACATGGATTAGTTAAGAAAACTCCATTATCAGAATTTAAGAATTTAAGAAAGAGTGGACTAATAGCTATTAACTTAAGAGAAGGAGATGAACTTCTTAAGGTTAAGGTTACTAGAGGAGATGCTGATATTATAATAGTTTCTCAAGAAGGTAATGCAATTAAGTTTAATGAACAAGATGTAAGACCAATGGGAAGAACAGCATCAGGTGTTAAGTCTATGAAGCTTAGAGAAAATGATATTGCTGTTTGTATGGATATAGCAGTTGATGATGAAGAATTATTAGTAATTAGTGAAAATGGATATGGTAAGAGAACTCCAGTAAGTGAATATAAGAGACAAAACAGAGGTGGGATAGGTCTTATTACTTATAAAATTAGTGAAAAGACTGGTAAAGTTGTAGGTGCTATAGTTTGTAAGAATGATGATGAGTTAATGCTTATAAATACAAGTGGCATAGCAATTAGAATAAATGTATCTGATATATCAGTAACTAGCAGATCTGCAATGGGTGTTAGATTAATGAGAACATCAGAAGAAGAAAAAGTTGTTGCTATTGCTAAAATTGCTAAAACTGGAGATGAAGAAAAAGATGAGCAATTATCTTTAGAAGCATGTGCAGATAATGAAGTTGTTGAAGCAAATAAAGATACTAGTTTAGATAGATTAGTAGAAGAATCGCAAAAAGAAGAAACAGAAGAATAAAAAATTCATAAATAACATTAAATAATAAACATAAATAATAAGTGATAAATTGTAAATACTATTTATAATAAGTTATAATTTATCACTTATTTTTTGTAAAGTATTAAGTAAATATATAAATTCTATATACTCTAATCCTAGCGTGTCATTAATAGAAAAAGTGAGAATAAAATATAAAAATAGAGTAAATAAAGAATAATTTGATATAAATGAATAAAATGATAAAATTAAAAGTGAAGTTAATGTTAAGATAAAACACGTCGCTGATGACAAATGAGCAACACAAATTAATGAAATATTTAATTAAGTTCATTTGAGGTGATACAAATTCATCGCTTGATGAAAAGTCAAAAAACTTTTTTAAAAAAGTTGTTGACAAGATAAAAGGGTGATGATAAGATAAAGAAGTCGCTTCGGTGCGACAGAATAAATGGTCTTTGAAAATTGAACAGAATATAGTTAAAGTAAACCAGCAATTCTTTATGAGATGAGTGAGAATCTAAATTTAAATTTAGTAATTCGAACTTACAAATTCAATAAATTGAATTTGGACCTTTTAAAATCTCAAAGTAATTTGAGCAAATGATTAAACTTTTTAGTGAGAGTTTGATCCTGGCTCAGGACGAACGCTGGCGGCGTGCCTAACACATGCAAGTCGAGCGAGTGAATCTCCTTCGGGAGTGAAGCTAGCGGCGGACGGGTGAGTAACACGTGGGCAACCTGCCTCATAGAGGGGAATAGCCTTTCGAAAGGAAGATTAATACCGCATAAGATTGTAGCTTCGCATGAAGTAGCAATTAAAGGAGCAATCCGCTATGAGATGGGCCCGCGGCGCATTAGCTAGTTGGTGAGGTAACGGCTCACCAAGGCGACGATGCGTAGCCGACCTGAGAGGGTGATCGGCCACATTGGGACTGAGACACGGCCCAGACTCCTACGGGAGGCAGCAGTGGGGAATATTGCACAATGGGGGAAACCCTGATGCAGCAACGCCGCGTGAGTGATGACGGCCTTCGGGTTGTAAAGCTCTGTCTTCAGGGACGATAATGACGGTACCTGAGGAGGAAGCCACGGCTAACTACGTGCCAGCAGCCGCGGTAATACGTAGGTGGCGAGCGTTGTCCGGATTTACTGGGCGTAAAGGGAGCGTAGGCGGACTTTTAAGTGAGATGTGAAATACCCGGGCTCAACTTGGGTGCTGCATTTCAAACTGGAAGTCTAGAGTGCAGGAGAGGAGAATGGAATTCCTAGTGTAGCGGTGAAATGCGTAGAGATTAGGAAGAACACCAGTGGCGAAGGCGATTCTCTGGACTGTAACTGACGCTGAGGCTCGAAAGCGTGGGGAGCAAACAGGATTAGATACCCTGGTAGTCCACGCCGTAAACGATGAGTGCTAGATGTAGGGAGCTATAAGTTCTCTGTATCGCAGCTAACGCAATAAGCACTCCGCCTGGGGAGTACGACCGCAAGGTTGAAACTCAAAGGAATTGACGGGGGCCCGCACAAGCGGTGGAGCATGTGGTTTAATTCGAAGCAACGCGAAGAACCTTACCAGGTCTTGACATCCCGATGACCGGTTCGTAATGGAACCTTCTCTTCGGAGCATTGGAGACAGGTGGTGCATGGTTGTCGTCAGCTCGTGTCGTGAGATGTTGGGTTAAGTCCCGCAACGAGCGCAACCCTTATTGTTAGTTGCTACCATTTAGTTGAGCACTCTAGCGAGACTGCCCGGGTTAACCGGGAGGAAGGTGGGGATGACGTCAAATCATCATGCCCCTTATGTCTAGGGCTACACACGTGCTACAATGGCAAGTACAAAGAGACGCAATACCGCGAGGTGGAGCAAAACTCAAAAACTTGTCTCAGTTCGGATTGTAGGCTGAAACTCGCCTACATGAAGCTGGAGTTGCTAGTAATCGCGAATCAGCATGTCGCGGTGAATACGTTCCCGGGCCTTGTACACACCGCCCGTCACACCATGAGAGTTGGCAATACCCAAAGTGCGTGATCTAACTCGCAAGAGAGGAAGCGCCCTAAGGTAGGGTCAGCGATTGGGGTGAAGTCGTAACAAGGTAGCCGTAGGAGAACCTGCGGCTGGATCACCTCCTTTCTATGGAGAAATGAAACAACAAGATGTTTGTTTCGTAAATCTTAAAAGATACTGGTTTAACTAGTCTGTTCAATTTTGAGAAACCATGTTTCTCAAAATTAATTTACTGTTAGAAGTAAGCAGTACGAAGAAACGACGAATGAGCAATGGAGCGTATGATATACGTGAGTAGCATAACGAGGAAGTTGACGTAGTAATGCTAAGTTTATAACTGTAAATTTTGTTCTTTGAAAATTGCACATGAATTATATATAACTTCAAAACATATTGAGAAGTAAGCCAAGAAATATTCTTAAGTGAGAATCCAAATTTTAATTTGGTAATTCGAACTTACAACTCTGAAGTAATGAAGAGTTGTTGCGAAAATATTAAATGCAAAACTTTGAAAATTTTTGACTGAATAGGTTACGAAGTTTAATATAGCTTAGTACAAGGAAACAAGAAAGATATGAAATGAACAGTACTTGTGTACGTGAATGAATAGATTTCATAGTTGACGAAGTAATAAGATATAGTAAACGAGTAAAGGTCAAGCTACAAAGGGCGCATGGTGAATGCCTTGGCATCAGGAGCCGATGAAGGACGTGATAAGCTGCGATAAGCTTCGGGTAGGCGCACATAGCCAGTGATCCGGAGATTTCCGAATGTGGGAACACACATGGGAAACCCCATGTATCGTATAGTGAATACATAGCTATACGAGGGTAAACCTAGGGAACTGAAACATCTAAGTACCTAGAGGAAGAGAAAGAAAAATCGATTTCCTAAGTAGCGGCGAGCGAAAGGGAAAGAGCCCAAACCAAAGATTTATCTTTGGGGTTGCGGACAGAACATTAACGAGAAGTCATGATTAACCGAACACAACTGGAAAGTTGGACCGTAGGAGGTAATAGTCCTGTAGGTGAAAGTCAAGATAATCAAGTTCTGATCCAGAGTACCACGAGACACGTGAAACCTTGTGGGAAGCAGGGAGGACCACCTCCCAAGGCTAAATACTACCTGATGACCGATAGTGAAGCAGTACCGTGAGGGAAAGGTGAAAAGAACCCCGGGAGGGGAGTGAAATAGAACCTGAAACCGTGTGCCTACAACCGGTCAAAGCCCCTTATGAGGGTGATGACGTGCTTTTTGTAGAACGAGCCAACGAGTTACGGTATGTAGCAAGGTTAAGTACTTAAGGTACGGAGCCGAAGGGAAACCGAGTCTTAATAGGGCGACTAGTTGCATGCCGTAGACCCGAAACCGGGTGACCTATCCATGGCCAGGTTGAAGCGAGGGTAAAACTTCGTGGAGGACCGAACCACGTTGCTGTTGAAAAAGCATGGGATGAGCTGTGGATAGCGGAGAAATTCCAATCGAACTCGGAGATAGCTGGTTCTCCCCGAAATAGCTTTAGGGCTAGCGTCGGATATGTGTAGTGGAGGTAGAGCACTGAATGGGCTAGGGGGCATATCGCTTACCGAACCTTATCAAACTCCGAATGCCATATACATTAAGTCCGGCAGTCAGACTACGAATGATAAGATCCGTGGTCAAAAGGGAAACAGCCCAGACCGTCAGCTAAGGTCCCAAAGTGTAAGTTAAGTGGAAAAGGATGTGGGATTTCTAAGACAACTAGGATGTTGGCTTAGAAGCAGCCACTCATTTAAAGAGTGCGTAATAGCTCACTAGTCGAGAGATCCTGCGCCGAAAATGTACCGGGGCTAAACTTACCACCGAAGCTACGGATTTGCAAGTAATTGCAAGTGGTAGGGGAGCGTCGTAATCGGGCTGAAGTCGTACCGGAAGGAGCGGTGGACTGATTACGAGTGAGAATGTTGGCATTAGTAGCGAGATGTAGGTGAGAATCCTACAGGCCGAATATCTAAGGTTTCCTCAGGAAGGCTCGTCCGCTGAGGGTTAGTCGGGACCTAAGCCGAGGCCGAAAGGCGTAGGCGATGGACAATCGGTTGATATTCCGATACCACTACCATCGTTATTATCGAGGGTGTGACGGAGAAGGATAGTGTGTGCTAGCGATTGGAAATGCTAGTCTAAGCGTTTAGGGAGTTACGGTAGGCAAATCCGCTGTAACAATTCTGAGGCGTGATGGGGAAGGTCATTAAGACCGAAGTACATGATTCCATGCTTCCAAGAAAAGCATCTAGAGAGAGAAGTAGTGCCCGTACCGCAAACCGACACAGGTAGATGAGGAGAGAATCCTAAGGCCGGCGGAAGAATTGCAGTTAAGGAACTAGGCAAATTGACCCCGTAAGTTCGCGAGAAGGGGTGCCTGCGAGAGCAGGCCGCAGAGAATAGGCCCAAGCAACTGTTTAGCAAAAACACAGGTCTCTGCTAAAGCGTAAGCTGATGTATAGGGGCTGACGCCTGCCCGGTGCTGGAAGGTTAAGGGGAACACTTAGCGCAAGCGAAGGTGTGAACTTAAGCCCCAGTAAACGGCGGCCGTAACTATAACGGTCCTAAGGTAGCGAAATTCCTTGTCAGGTAAGTTCTGACCCGCACGAATGGCGTAATGACTTGGGCACTGTCTCAACTGCAAATCCGGCGAAGTTGTAGTGCGAGTGAAGATGCTCGCTACCCGCGATTGGACGGAAAGACCCCGTAGAGCTTTACTGTAGCTTAGCATTGAATTCCGGTATTGTCTGTACAGGATAGGTGGGAGACTGGGAAACTAGGGCGTCAGCCTTAGTGGAGTCAACCTTGGGATACCACCCTGACAGTACTGGGGTTCTAACAGGACGCCATGAAGCTGGTGACTGGACATTGTTAGGTGGGCAGTTTGACTGGGGCGGTCGCCTCCTAAAAAGTAACGGAGGCGTTCAAAGGTTCGCTCAGCTTGAACGGAAATCAAGCAAAAGAGTGCAAACGCAGAAGCGAGCCTAACTGCGAGACTGACGGGTCGAGCAGTAACGAAAGTTGGAGTTAGTGATCCGGTGGTATGTGAGTGGAAATGCCATCGCTCAACGGATAAAAGTTACCCTGGGGATAACAGGCTGATCTCCCCCAAGAGTCCACATCGACGGGGAGGTTTGGCACCTCGATGTCGGCTCATCGCATCCTGGGGCTGTATTCGGTCCCAAGGGTTTGGCTGTTCGCCCATTAAAGCGGTACGCGAGCTGGGTTCAGAACGTCGTGAGACAGTTCGGTCCCTATCTGTCGTGGGCGCAGGATATTTGATGGGAGCTGTCCCTAGTACGAGAGGACCGGGACGGACGTACCTCTGGCGCACCAGTTGTTCCGCCAGGAGCATAGCTGGGCAACTACGTACGGATCGGATAAACGCTGAAAGCATCTAAGCGTGAAGCCGACCCAAAGATAAGATATCCCACTGATTTGATCAGGTAAGACCCCTTGAAGACTACAAGGTCGATAGGCACGATGTGTAAGTGGAGCGATCCATTCAGCAAGCGTGTACTAATAGGTCGAGGGCTTGACCACAATTCGCTTGAGACTCTAAGAGTCAACGAAAAAATGTAAGCAGTGATTATTCAGTTTTGAAGGCACGTCCTTCATCGCAAGACAGCATAGAGAGTCTTGGAAAACAGCATCTGTTGCGAAACGCAATCCGGCTGTTGTTGCCAACGATTTGAAAAGCTGGATTGCAGAGAAATACTAGACAAAGTAAATCCGAAATGATATACCTAGCTAGTCATATGGTCGGTGACGATGACGGTGAGGTTCCACCTGTTCCCATTCCGAACACAGCAGTTAAGCTCACTCGTGCCCAAGATAGTTAGCTGGAAACGGCTTGTGAAAATAGGTAGCCGCCGACTCATAGTTGTCAGGATGAAGAAACCGCATCTTGACAATATGCACCTCTAGCTCAGTTGGTAGAGCAACTGACTCTTAATCAGTGGGCCCAGGGTTCGAGTCCCTGGAGGTGCACCAATAAAAGAGCGTTGAATCGTAAGATTTGACGCTCTTTTTCGTTATGTAACCCCGAAAATTCGGGGTCTGCACGGTCAATGCACGGTTTTTGCACGGTTGGCGTTTTCGTGGGAATCCTCTGCATGGGCTGGAATTACCTTGAAATTCGTGGTAAATTTTGCATCAGGTCAGAAGAGCCAGACGGAGCTGCGCCTTTACTTCGGGGGTCTGCGTTCTTCAGAAGTTCCAGCAGAGCAGTCATAGAGATGGTCGGTTCGCCTGCGGCGGGTACAGCCTGTGGGCTGGGGCTTTCGGACTTAGCATAGAACCCTTCCTCGAACTTCTTCCCCAGTTCAACACGAGAGGACTGCTGGATATGGGCGTAGGTGTTCACCAGCATATCTGCCGTAGCGTATCCAGTGGTTCCCTGAACGGCCTTCACATCGCCGCCGGAGATCATCAGCTGATAGGTGGCAACGGAACGTTCCGATGCCATCTGCTACGTCAAAATCGAGGTCTTCCAGGGTCAGACCTACGATCTCGCCCTCACGCAGCACACCAACCAGTGTGAGATGGACAGCCAGATGCAGGATGGGGTCCTCCATACTGTCCAGAGCCGCCCGCATCTCCTCCACCGTCCAGATGGTGCGCTCCTGTGTGGACTTCTTGGGGCTGTCCACGGGAACAGGGCTTTTGACAAGAATACCCCATTCCACGGCATACTGGAACGCTGTTCCCAGCAGCCGGTGCACCTCATGGATGGTGGTGCCGGAAAGAAATCGCTGCTTCTGCTTTTCGGTCAGCTCCTGCTTCTTGCCCTTAATATACGAACCGCAGGGCGTTTTGCTCAGGGTCGTGTAGAGGTTTTCCATGTGGTAGGGCTTAAGTTTCTGCATCTCCATGCTGCCGATATAGGGAATGATAAGGTTCTGGATGGTGGAGAGGTTGGATTCGTAGGTTTTTAGTGCCCACTTGTGCTTGCTGCACTCCTTGGGCAGCCAATCCATGAGGAACTCTGCCGCCGTCACCGAGGACAGAATCAGGAAAGTGCCAGCCGCCAGTTCATGTTCGATTTGCTTCTTTCGGTTCGTTGCCTCCTCTTTGGTGGGAAAGCTCTCCCATTTGTCGCAGCTCTTGCCGTGCTCATCTTCGTAGGTGTAGCGGACGCTGTAAGAATTGCAGCGCTTCGTAATATATGCCATACTGTTTGCCTCCTTATCAAGCTGCCCGGTTGAGCCACGCATCGAAGCTGTCCTTCGGGATGCGGATGCTTCCGCCTGCCCGCAGGACATGGAATTCGGTGGTGCTGTTGCACAGGTTGTAGGAAGAGCGCAGGCTGATGGCCAGCATTCGTGCAATCTCTTCCACCGTGTACACCAGCTTCGTGGTTGCCGGGCTGTCAGTCGGAGACTTGACGGCATTGGTTTGAGTGACCGCTTCCATTGTAGTGGGGTTCGAGTCCTTTTGCAAGAAGTTTTTCGTATAATCGGAGGATTGCACAGGGACGGTCATAGAATTACGGTCAAAATCCATAAGCATTTCTCCTTATATTGTCATATCATCTAAAAATTCAGCTTAAAGTTCTACATCCTACCCACGCTTACGGTTTTGCTGCGGCACATTCCTGATGCGCTCCTGCTTGGGGGCAAGAATCTTTTCCAGAAAGTCGCGCACCAGTTCAGGCGCACGGTGGAGCGCGTCCAGATAGGGCTTCACTTCATACCGGAGTTCATGATACTTTTGATTCCAAAGCCCCGAAAACTGGATGTTTTTGATAGAAAACACAGGAAAAACTTGTGGAAAAGGTTGAATTGAAGAAAAACGAACAGCTTATTGTTGCATTGAACAGTCAAAAAGTGCATAATAAAGGCAGACAACGACCTGTGAGGAGGTTTTGGTGTTGAAAACAGAAAGCGGCAAGGAAAAGCGGATGGTTCAGGAGCTGGATCTTTTGAAAAAATACCAGAAGATCTCGGTAAAAGAGCTGGCTGAGACGCTGAGGGTCTCGGAGATGACAGTGCGGCGGGATCTGGAACTGCTGCGCAAAAACCATGTGCTGGAGCGCAGCTACGGCTACGCCACTCTGGTGGAGGGCGGCAACGGCTACTCCTACGAGGGGGAGACCTACGACCTACGCCGAGCAAGGCTGGAAAATTTCAGCGAGAAGGATCGCATTGCCAAGTATGCGGCCTCCCTGATTCGCCCCGGGGACTGGGTGTTTCTGGATAACGGCACCACGGTCTCCCGCATGACCTTTTATCTGCCCACCGAGTTTGAGTTTACGGTGCTCTGTTATAATTTCATCATTCTGGCCGAGCTGTTGAAGCACGCCAATGTCCATGCGATTTTCCCCGGGGGGTACTACCATCCGGAGGATTACAACTTTACTTCCCCCGAGGCGGTGGAGATCATCCGCCGCCACCGGGCCAACAAGGCCTTTCTCTCGGTGTCGGGGGTCCACCAGAGTTTGGGCATCACCTGCATCAACGCCAACATCGTGGAGAACAAAAAGGCTATGATTGAATCCTCGGCCCAGAACATCATTCTGGCGGATTCCAGCAAGTTCGGGCTGGTAAAGGCCAACCACTTTGCGGACATCCCGGATATGGATCTGGTCATCACCGATACCAACCTTCCTGCCGGGTGGAAAAAGATTCTGGCAAGTGCACAGACTCAGCTCAAAATGGTCTGATAAAATGAAGATGAGGGGGCTGCTGTAAAATGCAGCGCCCTCTATTTTTACGATAATACGCGATAATTTAAAATGAAATCTCACATAAAGAAAAGCAAGTGCAACATTTTTTCTCGAAAACCGGAATTTTTGATGGAGATGTGATGCACTTGCTTTTTGCATTGTTTGCTTTTTCGCTTATTTTTGAAATTGTTATAGCTATTTGTGTTGCGCTATTTTGCAACAGCCCCTTTTTTGTGTTCATTTGAACATGATTTGAGTGAGCGAGATATAACTTTTTTGTGCTTGATAGGCGGGTGAAAGCCATCTGAACGAACCGGAAAATTCAGAAGAACCTTGTTTGAATAAACAAAATATGACGTAGAAAAGATTCTTTGCAAGGATGCTGGATACTTGAGCCAAGGAGAAAAGAATACAATGCAACAAATGTTCAAAAGAACAGAAATAGCGTGATTTTAATGGCGTAAGTGAACAAAACATGCCCGGAAATGTGTGCAATGTCATGAAATGAAACAAAAACTATTGACAAATCCAGGGGAGAATATTATTCTCTGCTCAGAGAACGAACAAACAGTATGTTTGAATAAACAGAGAGGAGCAGAGCTGTGAGACTGACAGAGATAACAGACGACCTGACGGGCGCTGCTGATTCCGGCAGCTACTTCACCGCACGAGGCCGGAAGGTTCGTATCTGTACGAATGGACGGTGCGGTCTGGAACATGAGGCCGACGAGATCCTGACCGTGAACCTCTCCTCCCGCAACACCGCGCAGGACAAGGCACGACAGCTCCACGCAGACCTTCTGAGACGGCTCGAACCGGGCGGCTTCTATATGAAGAAGATTGGCACCGGCTTCCGGGGCAATGACTCCTACGAGCTGGATGGTCTGCTGGACGGCTGGCCGGACTACAATGTGTTCATTGTGGACAACGCTCCCGACCTCGGTACCTTTACCCTTTATGGCAATCAGTACTGTGAGGGCGAGATCCTCCCCAAGTCGGTTTATGCCAACGACCCCATCTTCCCACCGACGGAATCCTACATCCCCAAAATTCTGGGAAAGGACACCGACAAGAAGATTGGTCTGGTGGACATCGACGCAGTAAAGGGCGGCGAGGAAACGCTACTGGCCGCTGTGGAACATCAGCTGGCCGAGGAAACACGCATTCTGGTGTTCGACGCCATCACCCGGGCAGATGTCCTTCATCTGCTCAAGACGCTGGCGCCCCGATACCCCAAGGTGTTCTGGACCGGCTCTCTGGGCATCGCAGACGGTCTGGCCGAATATCTCTACGGCCCGGCGCAGCCCCACACCTTCCCTGTGCGGGATATCCGGAGCCTTTGCTTCTGTGCTTCGGCCTACGACATCGCTCATAAGCAGATCACTTATTCTGCGGAGCGTGGGCTGCAGACCGTGCCGCTGGACATCGACGCCTACATCGAGGGCGGCAAAGAGGTGCCGCAGCGGGCCGCAAAGCAAGCAGAGCAGCTGCTTGGGCAGGGGAGCGTCATCCTCTTCCCGCAGGTGGAAAAATATTCCTACAAGCCCGGCACCAGCAAAGCTATCATGGAGTGCTTTGCACAGGCTGCGGCAGCGTTTGACCACGATGCCGCATTCGACCGGCTGGTCATCATCGGCGGCGAGACTTCGCAGGGCGTGCTCCGGCAGTTCGGCGTTGAGCATCTGCAGCTCGGCTGCGCACTGGAACCCGGCGTGGCACAGGGCCTGATGCTGGACGGCTGCTTCGCAGGTCGGGAGTTCGCCCTCAAGGGCGGCAGCATGGGCCGTGAGGATACGCTGGAAAAGATGCTCTGCCGGAAGGAGGTCGTTTACTGATGGAACATGAATCGATCGTCTGGCCGAAATCGGCCGATGACATCATCCGCTACTCGGCGCTGGTCTACCAGAAGGGTTTGGTAAGTGCAGCGGGTGGAAATGTCAGTGCCCGGCTGGGAGGTGATATGCTTATCACCGGCAGCAACGTGCCGCTGCGGGCAGTCACCTACGAAGGTCTTGTGCTCTGCGACGCTGAGGGTCATGTCAAGCGAGCAGCGCAGGGGCTGAAGCCCTCTAAGGAGACGCGGTTCCATCTGGATGTCTACCGTCTCCGCCCCGAGATCAACTATATCATCCACGCCCACCCCACCTATTCGGTGCTCTGGACGCTGCAGAAAAAGCCATTGCCCCTCTACACCGAGTCGGCAAAGCTCAAGCTCGGCGAGGTGCCCATCGTGCCCGACCGGGCACCCGGTTCCACAGAGCTGGCCGATGTCGTGGCAGAAACGGTGGCCAACGCATCGGCAGATACAAGGGCTTTCCTGATGGAAGGCCACGGCATCCTCGTTATGGGCAAGACCATGGAAGAGTGCTTCGACCAGGCAGAGCTGTTGGAAGATACGGCCAAGATCGCGTTCCTGCAGCAGCTGGCCTGCCTCCGCTGAAGCTTTGATAATTACGAACTGTAAACACAGGATATAAAAACAAAAAGAAAAAGGAGAATAATCTTATGAGCACCAAGAAAATTTCCCGCCGTGATTTCCTGAAGGCCGCCGGAATCTCCGCTGCTGCCATTGGTCTGACCGCCTGCGGCGGCTCTTCCAGCACCGCAGCTTCCACCACCGGCAGTGCAGGCTCTGCTGCTGTATCGGCTGAGAGTGCTGCTTTCTCGGTCACTGCAGACGTCACCGGTGACCGCGCCCCCTATGTGGAACGCTTTGCTGAGCTCATCTCCGACAAGACCGGCGGCCGCTATCAGGCCAACGTCATTGCCGCAGGCTCTCTGGGCAACGGCTCCGACATGGCACAGATGCTGCAGATGGGTACGCTGGATGTGCTGATGAGCGACGATATGACCATGGACGGCGTGCTGGACGGCGCACTGGGCTTCGCATGGCTGCCCGGTCTGGTGGCTGACTACGACGAGGCGGATAAATACTACCTCAAGGGCTGGATCGCCGACGAAGTGGCCAAGATCATGGAGCAGAACAGCCTCATCCGCATCTCTTCTTACTGCAACGGCTTCCGTCAGGTGGGCAACATCATCCGCCCCGTCACCGAGATGTCCGACCTGGCCGGCCTGAAGATCCGCACCCCGTCCGTCGCCTCTGTTGTCTCTTTCTATGAGAAGTGCGGCGCGCTGCCCGTCATGATCGCCGGTTCTGAGGTGCTGAATGCCCTGCAGACCGGTACCGTCGATGGTCTGGACAACGCGGTCTTCAATTATACCAACCAGGGCGTTCTGGATGTCATCACCCACATCACCGAACTCAACTACTGCTACTCCGGCGGCTGCTTCATCGCAGGCTCTCCCTTCTGGGAAAAGCTGAGCGACGAGGACAAGACCGCCTTCAAGGAGGCTGCACAGGAGGCTTCTGACGAGTTCACCGAGTTCTTCCGTGAGAAGACCGAGAAGATCACCAACGACGGCGTGGCCAGCGGCCAGTGGACCGTGGATCAGCCCTCCGATGATATGAAGGCCAGGCTGCAGGAGATCTACCAGCAGATCTGGGAAGAGAGTCGCGGCACCTACAGCGACGAGATCATGGACGCCATCATCAGCGGTGATTACAAGAACAAGTAAGGCTGTGTGGCGCTCCATATTTTGATGTAAAGTGATCCTGCCGCCTTGCGGGGAGTGCCCGAGGGCGGCAGTTTATGAAAGGAGGCAAATGCTGTGAAGAGCAATAACAAAACGCTGCAGGGCTTGAAGAAGGTCAACGACAGACTGTTGGGCATCGAGACCTTCCTGCTGGCTCTTATCACAATTCTGCTGGTCGCGGCCATCTTCATCGAGGTGGTTTGCCGGTATTTCCTGTTTATCTCTGCCGCGTGGGCGGAAGAGTTCACCCGCTATCTCTTCATCTGGCTGACCTACATCGGCTCAGCCTACGCCATCTGCGACAACAGCCACACCGAGATCGATGTGCTCAAGCAGGGGCTTATGAAGATCAAGGGCCCGGCCCGCGAAAAGTGGCTCAAGGCGCTGGAAGTCGCAGCCATCGTTTCCACTTTTGCATTCCTGGTCGTCTTTGCCAAGCTCTTCTTCGACTATATGATGAAGATTTTCGGTACCACCCAGACTTCGCCCACCATGCGCATCCCCATGGGCTGGGTCTACCTGCCGGTGTTTGTAGGCATCGTGCTGGCGGCCCTGCACGAGGTGTACATGCTTGCAGCCTGCCTGCTGGGCGGCGATAAGAAGTCTGCCGCCGAGGCGGACAACTGAGAAAGAGGGTGAAATTATGACAGCGCTTCAAGCTTTGCTTATCTTCCTGATCTCCTTCATGGTGGTGGCCGTCCTGTTCAAGATGCCGGTCTCCTTTGCACTGGGCGCATCCTCTCTACTGGTGCTGGCTTTTGGCGGCTACAATCTGGTCACTGTGCCCCAGTTCGCGTTCTCCGGTCTGGACAGCTTTGCTCTGCTGGCCATCCCGTTCTACATCTTCGCCGGTGTCATCATGGAGTACAGCGGCATCTCCAAGATGCTGATCGACTGGATCAAATCTTTTGTGGGTCGTATCCGCGGCGCCACCGGCGTCATCACCATCTGCGCCTGCATGGCCTTCGGCGTTCTGACTGGCTCGGCCATGGCTACCATCTCCGCCATCGGCAAGATGATGGTGCCCGAGCTGGAAAAAGAGGGCTACCCCAAGGCTTATAACTCCGCTTTGCTGGCGGCTACCTGCTTTCTGGGCATTCTCATTCCCCCGAGTGTCCCCGGCATCATGTACGCTCTGGCCTCCGGCGGCAAGATCTCTGAAATCTGGATGTCTACCATCGGCCCTGCCTTCGTTTTTGCAGTGGGCTACTTCGTCATTAACTACTTCCGCATCGGCCGTCATCAGGTCAAGCCGGAAAAGGTCAATGTGGCGTTCAGTGAAAAGGCCCGTCAGATCGGCAAATCTACATTCTACGCTATCCCGGCCCTGCTGATGCCCATCATCATCTATGGCGCTATCTACGGCGGCTTCTGCACCGTTACGGAGGCAGGCGCTGTGAGCTGCGTCTACGGTATCCTCTATTTCGCTGTTCTGAAAATCATCAACAAAAAGAAGATCCAGATCACCTTCTGGCGCTGCTGCGCCATCGCCGGTGCGTCCACTGCCGTTATCGGTCTGCTGAACGCCTTCTCCGCTGTGGCCGGCAAGGTCATGACGCTGGCCGGTATCTCCTCCTTCCTGTCCAACCTGATCACGGCCAACATCTCCAGCCGCGGGGGCTTCCTGCTGATGATCAACATCCTGTTCATCTTCATGGGCACATTCATGGACATTAACGCCACCATCCTCATCATGACCCCGCTGTTGCTGCCCGTGGCGCAGACTTACGGCATCAGCACCGTCCACTTCGGTGCCATCATGCTGGTCAATATGTGCGTTGGCTTCCTGACTCCTCCCTTTGCTGTCGGTATCTTCGTTTCCACCAAGATCGCCCACTCCACATTTGGAGAAACAGTCAAGGAAGCTATCCCCTTTATGGGCGTGGGACTGATCGCCATCCTGGTCACCACCCTCTGCCCGCAGTACATCAACTTCTTTGTGAACCTGCTTGCATAAACAGCAGCAACGAGGTAACAGCATTATGATTGGAAAAGAAATTCGTCTCAAGCGCCTGATGCCCACCGAGGACGGTAAGTACTTCGGCCTGACTGTAGACCATGCCATGGGCCGTGGTGTGATGAAAGGTCTGGATACCATCGATGATACCATTGCTAAGATGGTGGCCGGCGGTCCGAATGCCATCACCATGCATAAGGGCATTGCAGAACACTGCTTTGCTCCCTACGCAGGCAAGACCTGTCTTGTGCTCAAGTTGACCACCTTTGGCGTCTACCATTACGAGAGCGATGTGCAGGTGGCCAGTGTGGAAGAAGCCATTGCTATGGGTGCCGATGCCGTGTCGGTGGGCTGCATCCTGGGCGGTGACAATCAGGAGCAGCAGATCGCCATGCTGGGCCGCATCAGCGAGGAAGCTCACCGCAACGGGATGCCCCTCATCAGCCATATCTATCCCCGCGGCAACCATATCACCGGGGACGACCAGCGCAGCGTGGAGAACGTGATGTACGCTGCCCGCACTGCTGCAGAGCTGGGGGTGGATCTGGTAAAGACAACCTACACCGGCGACTCCGAGAGCTTTGCCCGGGTGGTGCAGGCTGCCCCCACCCGGGTGGCCATTGCCGGAGGCAACGGCTGCAAGACCGCACAGGATTTCATTCAGATGACCCGTGATGTCATGGATGCCGGTGCTGCAGGCGTGACTTACGGACGCTTCGTGTTCCAATACCCCCATGTGACCCCGCTGGTCAAGACTCTGGGACAGGTGGTACACAATGGTCTGTCCGTGAAGGAAGCCATGGAGCTGCTGGACACGCTGGAGCATGAGGATGCATAAGGGAGGGCCGCTATGCTGAAATTTGATCTTCAGAAGCCCAATGATGTGGTAGCCTTTGGCCGCGCCACCATCGATCTCTATGCCAATGAGATCGGCCCCATGGAGGCAGCAAAGACCTTCTCCAAATATGTGGGCGGCTCTCCCGCCAACACCGCTGTCGCCATGGCACGTCTGGGTCTGAAAGTTGGCTACATTGGCAAGGTGTCCGATGACCAGTTCGGACGCTTCATCGTCAGATATCTGGCTGACCAGGGGGTGGATACCTCCCACATCGAGACAGCCGCCTCTGGCATCCGTTCCGGTGTGACCATGGGTGAGATCAAAGAGGGTTCGTGCAACTGTTTCATGTACCGCACCGACTGCGCCGACCTTCACATCGACTGTGCTCAGCTGGAAGAGAGCTATATCGCCAGCCACAAGCTGCTGCTCATCTCAGGTACATCTCTCTCCCATTCTCCGGCGCGGGAGGCTGTGTTCCTCGCCATCGCCATGGCAAAGCGGAACGGTGTGGTTGTTGCCTTTGACCTCGACTACCGTGACGGAACCTGGGACAATGACGACGAGACCAGTATCTATTTTACCCTCGCCGCCCAGCAGGCTGATATGGCGCTGGGAACCCGGGAAGAGTTTGATAAGATGGAAGAACTTTTCCACCCGGGCAACCATGATGACGACCGGAGTGCTCACTGGTTGCTGGAAAAGGGCGTAAGCCTTGTCTCCATCAAGCAGGGCAAAAAAGGCTCTCATCTCTATACCGCCGAGGGTCGCACCATGGGCGGTATCTATCCAACAAAGGTGCTCAAGAGTTTTGGTGCGGGAGACTCCTACTCCGGCTCTTTCAACAATGCGTTGATACGTGGGAAGAGTCTGGAAGAAGCACTGAAGTATGCTGCAGCAGCTGCTTCAATCACCATTACCGGTCATAGTTGCTCCGATGCCATGCCCACCTTGGATCAGGTAGAAGAGTATATGCAGACCCACGAGTATCAGATGCCGGAGGCTTGAGAACCACCGCTAGAACCATATCAATCCCCTTTTTTTAACACAGAAGCCGCGCGTTGACAGGACGTGCGGCTTCTGTATTTTTGTTTGTTCGGGTACAAAGCGGGGTGCGGCCACTCAAACCAATGCCGTCAAGCCGGTGGGGAAGAGGGTGATTTTATTTGTCGGAGAGTAAGTGCACGGTTTCTGCACGGATTTTGCACGGTTTCAAACCGTGCAGAGGGTACTTCTCGGTGCAAAATCCGACAAAGAATGCAGAAATTACCGGGTGAAGAATCACGTTGTTTTGATTAAAAAATACGATGACTCGAAACTTCCATAAATTGAGACGAACCGGCGGCGTGCTCTCTTAACCAGTGGGCCGTGGGTTCGAGTCCCTGGAGGTGCACCACAAAGAGCACCAGGCAGAAATGCTTGGTGCTTTTTCTTTTGTTTTTTCAGAAAGTAAAAAGACTTCCGCCTGAGGGTCATTCTCAAAGCGGAAGTCTTTTTCTGTTTGTTGCTCCATCGTGCCGTCACCGCCCATCAGAGCCGTCATCTCACGGACCGGCAGGTTATTTCTGACGGTATCCCAAAAGCCGCTGCACAAAGGGCCGGAGCGAGTGGATGAACGCTTCATCCGAAAGCGCTGTCTGATGTTCCGGCTTCCAGACACAGAGATGATGGAAAAATTTTCAAAAAAGTTGCAGATTTTGCAGGAAAAATTTCTTGTAGTCCGTTTTGTTAGGTGGTATCATTATAACGGTTTGCGCCGCTAACCCGGGGCAGCATCTCGCAGACAGGATGTTTTTGGCGGACGCTGTGGGGGAAAGCGCAGAACGAATGAAAACAGGCAGAAAGAACTTTTCTTTTTCATGAAACACAGGAGGTCAGGCTTTTCATGCTAGGTTTCAACAAGAAGACACAGGACGCTTCTCCGCAGGAGAATACCGGCGGAGAAAATAAGGTGCTCCACTTTATCAAGACCCACAAAAAGCGCTGCATCGCGGTGGTGGCAGCCGCAGCGGTGCTGGTGGCGGTCATCGTGCCGCGCAGGAGCCGCAGTGCGTCGGCAGACCTTGCCTACACGCAGGAGAAGCTGGGACGCCGCGACATCGTGAACGTCTACGACGGTAGCGGCACCATCAACGCCGCCGATTCCTACACCGTCAAGTCCCTCGTCACCGGCACGGTGCTCACCGCCGACTTTGAGCTGGGCGACAGCATCGAGAAGGGCGATATTCTTTACACCATCGACACTTCGGATGTGGAAAACAACCTCGCGAGCGCACAGCTCTCGGTGGAGCAGGCACAGCGCAATTACGATGACGCTGCGGATATGCAGAATGTCCGCACCAGGATCAGCGGCGAGGTCAGCTCCTTTGCAGTCGCCGCAGGCGACGCCGTGCAGGCTGGTCAGACTGTGGCCACCATCCGCGACACCTCCGTGATGCTGCTGGCCGTGGATTTCCCTGCCGCAGAGGCCCAGAGCTTTGTCGCCGGTCAGGCCGCACAGGTCATGCCGGACACCACCTTTGAGACGCTGAACGGCACCATCCGCTCCGTTTCCGGTGCAAACCCTGCCGGCGACGCCAGCCTGATGACCTGCACCGTCACCATCGCTGTTCCCAACGCGGGCAGCCTGACCACCGCACAGGCCGCTGTGGCACAGGTGAACGGCGTCAGCTCCCTCAACTCCGCACACTTTACTTACCAGCGCGAGGAGACTGTCGCGGCAGCTGCCTCCGGCACCGTGTCCGAACTCTGCGTCAAGGAGGGCAGCACCGTCCGTCAGGATGACGTCATCCTCCGCATTACCGGCAAGGATCTGGACAAGCAGACCAAAAACGCCGCTGACAACCTGCGCTCTGCCGAGCTGCAGATGTCTTCTGCCGAGAAGACCATCAGCCACTATACCATCGACGCCCCGATCAGCGGCACCATCGTGGATAAGAAGGTCAAGGCCGGCGACAAGCTCAGCGCCAACGACACCGCCATGCAGAACCTCTGCACCATCTACGATATGAGCCATCTGGAAATGAAGCTCAACGTGGACGAGCTGAAGATCCGCTCCCTCAAGGTCGGCCAGGAGGTGGACATCACCGCCGACGCCGTCCCGGGTGAGACTTACAAGGGCGTCATCAGCAGCATCCTCGTGGCGGGCACTACCGCCAACGGCTCCACCAGCTACCCCGTCACCGTCCGCATCGACGACATGGGCGAGCTGCTGCCTGGAATGAACGCCACTGCGAAGATCACCACCGCCAGCGTCAAGAATGTTCTGGCCCTGCCCAACGCCGCCCTCGTCCGGGGCAGCTATGTGCTGGTGACCAAGGATTCGCCCAGCGCTGCCAATGCTGAGACTTCCATGACCGCTCCCGACGGCTTCGTCTACGTCAAGGTGACCACCGGCATCAGCGATGACGATTACATCGAAGTGAAGAGCGGCCTGCAGGAGGGCGATACCATCGCTTACGACAACTCCAGCGTCAGCGCGACCGACTTCTACAGCAACACGATGGCCTCCGCCGAAGGAGATGACGAATGAGCACGCTGATAGAATTTGATGAGGTCTGCAAGTATTACCAGATGGGCGACACCCTCGTAAAGGCCGCCGACCACGTCTCTTTCAAAATCAACAAGGGCGAGTTCGTGGCCATCGTCGGCCAGTCCGGTTCTGGTAAATCCACTTGTATGAACATCATCGGCTGTCTGGACGTGCCTACCGAAGGCACTTATCTGCTGGACGGCAGGGATGTCGGCAAGATGAGCCGACGCGAGCTGGCAAGCATCCGGAACGAGAAGCTGGGCTTCATCTTCCAGCAGTACAACCTGCTGCCGAAGCTGACCCTTTTGGAGAATGTGGAAGTTCCCCTTGTGTATGCGGGCATCCCCGCCGCACAGCGCCACGCGACGGCAAAGGCTGCCCTTGAGCGGGTGGGTCTGGGCAATAAGCTCAAAAACCTGCCCAACCAGCTTTCCGGCGGTCAGCAGCAGCGTGTGTCCATTGCCCGTGCGCTGGCCCGCGGCCCGGCGGTCATCCTGGCCGACGAGCCGACCGGTGCATTGGACTCCCACACCAGCCGCGAAGTTCTGGGAATGCTCCAGGAACTGCACAAGCAGGGCAATACCGTCGTCCTCATCACCCACGACAACTCCATTGCTGTGCAGGCCGAGCGCATCATCCGCCTCGAAGATGGCCGCGTCGTCTACGACGGCGACGCCCACGCACCCGAGGCAGTCGTTCAGCCGAACTTCATGATGGCAGAGCCGAAAGCCGGAGAGGAGGGGACGCAGGCATGATAAAGGAGACCTTCAAACAGGCCGTCCAGAACGTCTTGAGCAACAAAGTCCGCACCTTCCTCACCATGCTGGGCATCATCATCGGCGTCATGGCCGTCATCGTCATCGTCGGCCTCGGCAACGGCATGACCCACATGATGCAGGACTTCTACTCCGACATGGGCAGCGATATTCTGGCCGTCAACATCATGACCGCCAGCACCCGCTCGGTGGAAGTGAACGATGTGTACAGGATCATCAATGAAAAGCCCGAGTATTATAAGGGTCTTTCGCCGATTGCCAGTGTCGACGACACGCTGCGGGTGGCGGGCGAGAAGTACCGCCGCACCTACATCAGCGGCGTCAACGAAGATTACACGACCATCAACAACTACAAGGTGGCCAAGGGCCGGGGCATCCAGTACACCGATTTGATAGACAACAAGAATATCTGTGTCATCGGCGACTATGTGGACCGCAGGATCTTCGGCGGCAACGGCCTCGGCAGCACCCTCAAGGTAGGCGCCAGCGAGTACCGCATCGTGGGCGTGCTGGAGGGCCGCTCCAGACCCGCCGCCCAGTACGAGGGCGGCAACGACGACATTGTTCTTATCCCCTATACCACCCTGATGAGCGTCAACAACACCAGCAGTGTCAGCCAGTACTATGTGGTCCTGCAGGACGCGGACCACTCGGATGAGGCACAGGAGTATATGCAAAAAAGCATCAAGAAGCTGGTCAGCAAGGACGACTATGTCTACGTCCAGAGCCTGAGTGCGGCAATGGCGCAGATGTCCTCCATGATCAACGTCATGGTGGGCGTCCTGACGGCCATTGCAGGCATCTCGCTGCTGGTCGGCGGCATCGGCATCATGAACATCATGCTGGTGTCCGTCACCGAACGCACCCGTGAGATCGGTATCCGCAAGGCACTGGGCGCACAGGAGAGCACCATCCTGACCCAGTTCGTCGTGGAGGCCGGCGTCACGTCGGCGCTGGGCGGCTGCCTCGGCATCGTGCTGGGCTACGTCGTGTCGGCCATTATCAACCAGATCCTTCCGTATATCCTGACGGATATTACCCTGAACGTCACCCCCTCGGCGGGCGCAGCAGCCATCGCCGTGGGCATCTCCTGCGGCATCGGTATCCTGTTCGGCTTCCTGCCGGCCCGCCGTGCCGCCAGCCTGAACCCCATCGAAGCGCTCAGATATGATTAAGGAGTTTACCATGAAAAAACGATTCCTCGCATTCCTGCTGGCTGTCTGCGTGGCTGTTTCCATGCTGGTGCTGCCCGCCTCTGCGGTCGGCTCCAACGCGGCAGTCCAGACGGCGACGGCACTGGGCGGTCTGACCGCCGGGCAGGCCGGTTCTCTGGGTGCGCCCCTCACCCGTGGGCAGGCGGCCCGCCTCCTCACCGCATTCTCTGCTTACCGCGATACCACCACGGCACAGGGCCGCACCGGCCGCCTCTACAGCGATGTAGACAGCGACTCTCCCTATGCGGTCTACATCCGCACCGCTGTCCAGAACGGCTGGATGACCGGCTACTCCGACGGCAGCTTCCGCCCGGACAACACCGTCACGCTGGAAGAAGCCTGCACCATGGCGCTGCGCCTGCTGGGCTATGATGTGGCAAAGCTGGGCGGTACCTTCCCCACAGCTCAGCTCAGCAAGGCCAGCGCGCTGGGCCTGCGCAATGAGATCAATGCCCGTCAGGGCGAGACTCTGACCCTCGAGCAGGGTACCATGCTCTTCTACAACGCCCTCACCGCTATGAACGGCAGCGGTCAGGTCTACGCCTCCACCCTGGGCTTTGCCGTGAGCAACGGCCAGGTGGACATCTCTTCGGTCCTGCTGGACAACGTCAAGGGCCCCTTCGTGGCAGATGCCTCCACCGTCCTGCCCTTCGCCCCGGCGGCCATCTACCGCAACGACGAAGTCACCACCTCTGCGGCCCTCTCTCCCTATGATGTCTACTATTATAACGAGAGCGCCCGCACCGTCTGGCTCTACAACAAGCGCGCCGCAGGCCGCGTGACGGCGGTCTCGCCCTCGGCCAGCGCTCCGACCTCTGTGACCGTGGCCGGCGTCACCTACACCATCGCCTCGCCCTCTGTGGCCTATCAGCTGTCTTCTCTGTCCGGCGGCGGCGTGGGCCAGGTGGTCACTCTGCTGCTGGGCATGAACGATGCAGCTGTCTCTGTCCTCACCGGCGACGCGGCAGACGCTGTGTTCTACGGCGTGGTCCAGTCCTCATCCCGCACCCTTGTGGAGACGAACAGCGCTGAGGTGCAGCAGGCTGTCTCGGTCATGTGTACCGACGGCACCGCCCGCACCGTCAATGTGAACAATAAGCTCAATTTCCCGGCCGGCAAGCTGGTGGAGATCAGCGTGGACGGTGACGGCGAACGCGTCCAGTCCATCTCGCCCCGCTCGACCAGCGGCACCGTCAGCGCCGACGGCACCGCGCTGGGCGACACCCCGTTTGCAGACAACGTGCAGATCATTGATACGACGTCGGAGGGTGTGGCTGGGGCAGTTCGCCCCAGCCGCCTATCGGGGGTAACTCTGAGCGAAAGCGACATCCGCTACTACACCACCAATTCCGCGGGCCAGATCGACCGGGTCATCCTCGACGATGTGACCGGTGACCTGTGGGAGTACGCTGCGCTGGATTCTGTCCGCCGCCTGACGGACGAAGCCGCCAAGAAGATCGACAAAAAGATCAGCGACAAGGCACAGGACGCCGCAAGAGAGGCCGCAGGCCTCCCCGCTGCGACCACCACCAAGGCAGCCAAGACCGATGAGGAGACCTTCCAGGATGTGAAGAACATCCTTTTCCCCAGCACCAGCGATGTGCTCTACGGTCTCATCGACGGCAGCGTCGTCAGCTCTACCTGGAACACCCTTACCGGCAAGACGGACCAGCTGTTCAGCTATGTGCTCCGCCGCACCGGCGACAGCGTGGGCGGTACGCTGGGCGACTTCCTCAACTATCTGGGCGAGGGTGCGACCTATGTCTGCTACTCCGGCGGCAAGCAGGTGGCCTACAGCACCGCCACCAAGTACCCCATTATCGCAGGCGGCATCGCCATCGGCCGTTCTGCCGACGGCAAGACCATCAACCGGATGCTCCAGCTATCGCCGGTAGTCATCGATAAGCTGGGCGCAGCTTCGGTCATGAGCGGCGACAAGCGCTATGAGACCGCCGACGATATGCAGGTGTATCTGTGGTCGAACGGCCAGTATTTCGCCACCTCGCTGCCCAAGATCAACACCGAGGATTATAAGCTCATCGGCTGGTACGACAACTTCGGCTGCGCAGGCGGAAAGAAGATCCGTATCCTTGTGGCCGTCAAGACGAACTGAGCCTGAAATTTTCCAATCACAGAACAGCAGCCTCGCGGCAGATGAAGCGGGGCTGCTGTTTTATTACGCTGCAAATTTGCTGTTGAATTTTACAGCGCATCTGTTATACTAGACTTGAAAGGAGCTGATCTTATGCCGAACATCAAACCTATTTCCGATTTGAGAAACTATACCGAGGTGCTGCGGGATGTCGAGGAAGGGGCACCGGTCTTTCTGACCAAGAATGGCCGCGGCCGGTACGCTATCGTGGATATGCACGATTATGAAAAGGCACAGGCTACCATCCGGCTCATGAACGAAATTGCCAAGGGCCGCCGTTCAGGGGAGACGGAAGGTTGGCTGACGCTGGAGGCCGTAGAGAAAAATCTCGGAATTGCCGATGAATAAAGTGATAGTAGCACCGAAAGCACAAGGTGATCTTTTAGAGATTCGGGATTATATTTCGGATGAGTTGCAAAATACAGCTGCGGCTAAAAAGGCAGTGGCTAAAATTACAAAGAAAATTCGGATATTGCAGGAACATGCATTGATGGGAGCGCCGTTAGCCTCCGTCTCCGACGCAAACAGTGACGAGAGGTTTCTGGTCAGCGGAAGCTATCTGATCTTTTACCATGTGAATGGCAGTGATGTGTTCATCGACCGTGTGCTTTACGGGCGCAGAGACTATCTGCGGGTGCTGTTTGGAGACAGCATCAAAGAGGAAACCGAATAAGCTGTCGGGAGGCCCCGCTTTGCGGGGCCTCCTTTCGTTCTCCTATTTGCCACACGCCCTATTTCGTGCTACAATAAAAACTGGAAAAATTGCGGAAAAAGGAGGTGCGGCAATGATACGCATTGCTCTGGTCGAGGACGAGGCAGAGGTGCGGGCGCAGCTTCAGGGCTATGTGCAGCGGCACACCCGGCAGTACGGCACCGAGTTCGCGGTGACGGAGTTCGCTGACGGCATGGAGCTGCTGGATGATTACCGCCCGGTGTACGACATCCTGTTTCTGGACGTGGAGATGAAGCATCTGGACGGCATGGAGACGGCCCGGCGGGTGCGGGAGCTGGACAAGGACGTCATCATCGTTTTTATCACGAATATGGCGCAGTACGCCATCGGCGGGTACGCCGTGGGCGCGCTGGACTATGTGCTCAAGCCGGTGCCTTATTTTGCGTTTTCGCAGCAGCTGCGCAAGGCCGAAGAACAGCTGCGCCGCCGCGCACGGCATTATCTGGCCCTGCCGGTGGAGGGTGGGATGCGGCGGCTGGATTCGTCCCTCATCTATTATCTGGAAAGCGAGGGACACCGCGTCCACTTTTATACCGAAGAGGGCGATTTCGTGGCGGCAGGCACCCTGAAAGCCTTTGAGGAAAAGCTGGCCGAGCGGCCCTTTGCCCGCTGCAACAGCGGCTACCTTGTCAATCTGGCACAGGTGAAGAGCGTGCAGCAGGGGATGGTGCAGGTGGGACCCTACGAATTGCAGGTCAGCCGCCCCCGGCGGAAAGCCTTCCTCGCGGCGCTGGCCGACCACATCGGGGGTGAGGGTGCATGACGGCACTGCCCAGCATCCCGCGCCTGTATACGGCGCTGGCCGAGTGTCTGGCCGTGGGCATCTACGCCCTGCCGCTGGGCATCCGCTTCGGCAAAACGGCCACCATCGCTGCCAGTGCGGCATGGGCGCTGGCCCTGAGTGCTTTTTTGCAGGCCACGGGCAGCGTCCCGCTGGCGTGGTGGATCCCCTGCATGGCGGCAGCTGTGGGGATACAGTATTTATACCTCTGGGTCACCCGCACCATCTCCCTGCTGGAAGCGAGCTATGTCTGCGCCCGGGCCTTCGTTCTGGCAGAGCTGGCGGCCAGCGCCGAGTGGCAGCTGCACTGCTTCCTCTGGCCTCAGCGCAGCGGGGCCGACGGCCTGTCACTGCTGCTTCTGGTGGTGGTCTATGGCGGCGTTTTCGGCTGCATCTGGGTGCTGGAGCATAAGCACAAAAGTCCCAAGGGCCATATCGTCATCAGCGGAAAAGCGGGTCTCGTGGCCGTCGTCATGGCGGCGATGGTCTTCGCGGTGAGCAACCTGCTCTTTCTCGGTGACCGCGAGGTGGACATGAGCGTCTATTGCATCCGTACGCTGGTGGATTTCTGCGGCGTGCTCATCCTGACGGTCCAGCACGAACAGCTGCGGGAGGCGGCGCTCCACAGTGAGCTTACCGCCATGAACGAGGTGCTCCACCGCCAGTACGAGCAGTACAAGCGGAGCAAGGAGGGCATCCGGCTCATCAACAGCCGCTATCATGAGCTGAAAATTCAAATCGCGGACATCCGCGCCGAGCGCGACCGGGCCAAGCAGGACGCGGCTCTGGCTCGGATGGAGAGCGGTCTCCGGCAGTATGAGGCCGAGAACAAGACCGGCAACCCGGTATTGGATACCCTATTGACCGCCAAAAGCATGGACTGCCAGCAGCGCGGCATCAACATGACCAGCGTGGCCGATGGCAGCCGGCTGGGCTTTCTGAGCACGCGGGAGCTGTGTACCCTCGTGGGCGCGCCGCTGGACAACGCCATCGAGAGCGTGCTGGCTGAGCCCGACCCCGAAAAGCGTCTGCTGCGGGTGGCCATCTATAACCAGAGCGGCTGCGTGATGCTCCGCTTCGAGAACTACTGCGCCCAGCCTGTGGAGCTGGGCGCGGACGGTCTGCCCGTCCACAACGCCCACGGCGGCTACGACCTGCAGGGCGTGCAGGCGGCCGCCCAGCGCCACGACGGCACCATGACCCTTCATTGGGCCGACGGCTGGTTTACCCTGCGGATCCTGCTGCCGGTCCCATCGTGAGAAACGTCTCTGTCATCGCACAGCGATGACAGAGACGTTTTGTTATTCTGCACAATAAAACCGCGCTCGAAATTGTGGATTAGCACAATAAAATTTGCGACTAATTTGAAACTTTTGCAGATTGCGCATCCGAGACGACAGGTTATGCGGAGAACGGTTCGTTTTGCGGTTTATATGATAAAATGACATCAAGCAAAGGAGTGGACGCACTCCTGAGAACAGCCATGAACCGGGTCGTGTACCCAAAAGAGAAGGAGTTAACAGTTATGGCACAGAAAAAGAAGGACAGTAAGATGATGGGTAAGATCATCAAAACTGCCGTTTCGGGTGTGTTGTGTGTCGCATTGGCGGGCGGTATTGTTGCGGCCAATGTGCTGATCCCGCCTAATGCCAGCAGCGTGCAGAGCATTTTGGGTCTGAAGAGCGGCGGCATCGACAACAGTAAGGCAAAGACCGAAGGCATCAATATGGAATACAGCAAGCCCGGCTTTGACACAGAGGATGCGCTGGTTGAGGATGAGATCGCTCTGAATAAGAAGATCGCCGCCGAGGGTATCGTTCTACTGAAGAACGATGCAGGAAAGATGCCGTACAGCACGGATACGACCTTCAGCTTTGTCAGCCATTCGGCAGTCAGCTACATTGGCGGCAATAAGGTCGATATGAAAACTGCTTTTGAAGATGCAGGCTTTGGCGTTAATGAAGCGCTCTGGAAGTTTTATTCCGAAGGCAACGGCAAGGACTACGGTCTGGGCGTTGGTTCTGTTTCCTATGGTGATGACGAGGACTTTTCCATCAACGAATGCCCCCTGTCTGTCATGAAAGCAGAGCCGGGTCTGACCGATTCCATGAAGAATACGGTTCCTGTTTTTGTGTTCAGCCGTGTGGCGGGCGAAGGCCGTGATATGCCCCGCTCCATGTACAACCACACCGATGTGGAAGAGGACAAGACCAAGACTTATCTGGAGCCGGATTCTACCGAGCTGGAGATCCTGCAGTATCTGAACGATAACTTTGATGATGTGGTGCTGCTGCTGAACTCCGGCGCAGCGGTAGATCTGAGCTGGGTCGAAAACTATCCCAATATCCACACCGTCATTTCGGCTCCCGCTATGGGTGATTATGGTCTGTGCTCTCTGGCAGAGATCTTCTCCGGCAAGGTGAATCCTTCCGGCCGCACCGTGGACACCTACGAGATGGATGCCATGAACAGCCCTGCTGCTCAGAACTTTGGCGACTTTGCCTACTATGACGAGGATGGCAACCTGACCAAGTACAACTACGTCAGCTACAAAGAGGGCATCTATGTTGGCTACCGCTACTACGAGACCCGCTACGAGGACAAGGTGCTGGGTCAGGGCAATGCCGGTGATTACAACTATGCGGATGCTGTGATGTATCCCTTTGGATACGGCCTGTCCTACACGGATTTCGAGTGGTCTGATTACGATACCAGTTGGGATGGCGATACCTGCACTGTGACCGTCAAGGTCACCAATACGGGTGATGTGGCCGGCAAGGATGTCGTACAGGTCTATGCACAGAGCCCCTATACCGATTACGACAAGGCAAACAAGGTGGAGAAAGCTGCTGTGGAGCTGGTGGGCTATGCCAAAACTGCAGAGCTGGCTCCCGGTGCAAGCGAGACGGTGAAGATCACCTTTGATCAGGAGCAGCTGAAGTCTTACGACTACGTCAATGCCAAGACCTACATTCTGGATACGGGTGATTACTATATCACTGCGGCTAAAAACGCACACGAAGCGGTCAACAACATCCTCTCTGCCAAGGGAAAGAGCGTGGCAGACGGCATGACCGCGGATGGCGACACTACTTTTGTTGCAACCTACACCCCGGCAAACGGCACCGTGGATACCACGACCTACAAGCTCGACACCACGACCGGTGTGGAGATCACCAATCAGCTCGACCATGCAAACGGCGGGCTGCAGTATCTCTCCCGCAGTGACTGGACTGGCACCTGGCCGACCGTTGACGGCGAAGTCAGCGACCAGATCAGCACCTGGGGCAACCCCATCAATGGTATCGATGCCAGCGGTAACGCTGCATCCTATACCTACCGCAAGACGATCAGTAAGGAAGATCTTGCAAAGCTGGATTCTTTTGATTCCCTGAACCCCACCGACTTCTCCACTCTGACCGATGAGATCGTTTATGGCAAGGACAACGGCCTGGGTCTGATCGATATGCGCGGTCTTGATTACGATGATGAAAAGTGGGACGCACTGCTCGACCAGCTGACCCCCAGCGATTATCAGACCCTGATCACGCAGTCCGGCTACGGCACTGCCGCCATCAAGTCGGTGGATAAGCCCTCCACGGCCGACCGAGATACTGCCACCGGCCTGATCAACTTCAACATCGATGCAAGCGGCAACCTCTACTTCAAGGGCAACATCACGCACTGCGGCGTGATCGTTCTGGCACAGACCTACAACGATGATCTGGCCTACCACTATGGCGAAAACATCGGCGATGAATCCTACTATCTGGGTGTTGACGGCTGGTATGCACCTGCTGTCAATATGCACCGCACTGCATTCTCCGGCCGTAACAGCGAGTATTATTCTGAAGATCCCTTTGTTGGCGGGCACATCGCTTCTCTTGAGTGCAAGGGTGTAGCCTCCCGTGGTATGTACGTCTTTGTCAAGCATTTTGCCGTCAACGATCAGGAAAACCACCGCGGCGACCGCGAGGGACAGTTCAGCATTGCAACCTTCCTGAACGAACAGGCTGCGCGCGAGATCTATCTGAAGCCCTTTGAAATGTGCATCAAGACCGATGACGTCCAGATGAATTACGCAAAGGACAACGGCGATGGCACTTACAGCAATGCCACCAGAGAGATCCCGTCCGTGACCGGCGTTATGACTTCCTTCAACCGCATTGGCTATACATGGGCCGGCGGCGACTACAACCTTGTTACCGGTGTCCTCCGCAATGAGTGGGGCTTCCATGGCTTCATTATCACCGATAATGCAAATACCGGCGTGTTCATGGATGCAGGTCAGATGATCCGGGCTGGTGCAGATGGAAAGCTGACGAACCTGCCTTCCGGCGCACGGTACACCTTTAACAAGGATGACGTTGCAGACTACCACTACGGTCGTGAAGCGATCCATAACATTCTGTACACCATTGCAAACTCCAAAACGATGAACGGCGGTATGCCGGGCAGCCGCTATCTGGCAAAGGTCGAGCCTTACCAGAAGGTCATCTACGCAGTGGATGGTGTATGCGGCGGTCTGATCGTGGTTCTGGTCGTTCTGACGATCCGCCGCTTCCGCAAAAAGAAAGAGGACGTAAAAACCGTCTGATCAACACATAGGAACAGAAGGGGCGGCGGGCAGAACGCCCGCCCCTTTTCTTTTTGGAGCAGGAGTAGTATTTTATGAAACACGCTGATATTATCCAAACCCTGAACTTAGAGCAAAAATGCGCCCTGCTCTCAGGCGAGACCGTCTTTACCACCCGCGCTCTGCCGGGCAAGGGCATCCCGGCCATCACCCTTTCGGACGGCCCCAACGGTGTCCGCAAGCAGGCCGGCGCCGCCGACCATCTGGGCCTCAACCCCAGCGTTCCGGCAACCTGCTTTCCGACCTCTTCCGCCACTGCGTGCAGCTGGGATGAGAAGCTGGGCGAAGCCGTGGGCGAGGCACTGGGCGAGGAAGCCGCCGCACAGGAAGTGGCTGTCCTGCTCGGCCCCGGCCTGAACATCCAGCGCAGCCCCCTTTGCGGCCGCGACTTCGAGTATTTCTCGGAGGACCCCATCCTCGCGGGCAGGATGGCCGCTGCCTATGTGCGGGGCATCCAGAAAAACGGCATCTCTGCCTGCCCCAAGCACTTTGCGGTCAACAGTCAGGAGCTGCGCCGCATGGCCAGCGACTCGGTGCTCGATGAGCGCACCCTGCGGGAGTTGTATCTGACCGGCTTCGAGATCGTGGTCAAAGAGGCAAAGCCCAAGACCATCATGACCTCCTACAACCTCATCAACGGCACCTACGCCAACGAGAATGCCCACCTGCTGCAGGACATTCTGCGGAAGGACTGGGGCTTCGACGGGGCCGTCGTCACCGACTGGGGCGGCTCCAATGACCACGCCCTCGGCGTGAAGAACGGCTCCACCCTCGAAATGCCCTGTCCCGGCGGCGACTCCATCCGGGAGCTGATGAAGGCCGTACAGGGCGGCAAAATTTCCGAGGCCGACGTGGACGCCCGCCTCGACGAGCTGCTGGAACTGGTGCTCTCCACCCATGCTGCGGTAGAAAAAGCGCCCCGCACCTTCGACGCTGCCGCGCACCATAAGCTTGCCCGCCGCGCGGCCGCAGAGAGCATCGTCCTGCTCCGGAACGAGGGCGGCATCCTGCCGCTCAAGCCTAATGAGAAGCTGGCCGTCATCGGCGACTTTGCCGAGACGCCCCGCTATCAGGGCGCAGGCTCCAGCGCCGTCAACGCCCTGCAGGTGGACACCCTGCTGGACTGCATCAAGGCCGACGACAGCGGCATCACCTTCGTGGGCTATGCCTCCGGTTTCGAGCGTCAGGGTGCAGCTGGAGCCGAGAAGCTGGAAGAGGCTGTGGCCCTCGCAAAGAAGGCTGACACCGTTCTGCTCTGCCTCGGTCTCGATGAACTGCGGGAGAGCGAAGGCCTTGACCGCGCCGACATGAAGCTGGCCGAGAACCAGCAGCGGCTTCTGGCCGCTGTGGCTGCCGTCAACCCGAACGTCGTCGTTCTGCTGAGCGCCGGTGCGCCGGTAGAGACGCCGTGGGCCGGCCAGTGCAGGGCGCTGGTCTACGGCGCACTGGGCGGACAGGCAGGCGCCGGCGCAGCCGCAGACGTCCTCACCGGCAAGCTCTGCCCCTGCGGCAAGCTGTCCCAGACCTGGGCGCAGGCTCACGACGATACCCCCGCCAAGGCGAACTTCGGCGGCGAGGGCCGGAATGTGGAGTACCGAGAGGGCCTGTATGTGGGCTACCGGTACTATCAGACCGCCGGTGTACCGGTGGCGTTCCCCTTCGGCTACGGCCTGAGCTACACCACCTTCGAGTACAGTGATTTGAAGGCAGACGAGAAGGGCGTGACCCTCACTGTCACCAACACCGGCAGCTGTGCCGGTGCCGAGATCGTTCAGCTCTACGTCGCAAAGCCGGACGCAAAGATCTTCCGTCCGGCGCAGGAGCTGAAGGGCTTTGCAAAGGTCTTCCTCGCCCCCGGCGAGAGCAGGACGGTGAGCATCGCTCTGGACGACAAGGCGTTCCGCTACTGGAACGTCAAGACTGACCGCTGGGAAGTCGAAGGCGGAAGCTATCAGCTCCGCGTGGGTGCATCCAGCGCAGACATCCGCCTGACAGCGGAAGTCTCCGTCAAGGGGACTAATGCTCCCGACCCCTACGAGGGTCTCGACCTGCTCCACTACGTCTCCGGTCAGATCACCTATGTGACCGACGCCGAGTTCGAGGCTCTGCTGGGCTGCCCTGTGTCGGAGGATGTCGTCCGCATCGACCGGAACATGACGCTGGGCGAGATGGACCATGGCCGCAGCCCGCTGGGCTGGGTGGCACAGAAGGTGCTGCGCTGCCGTCTGGACAGCAGCTTTGCAAAAGGCACCCCCGACCTGAACACCGTGTTCCAGTATAATATGCCGCTGCGCGCGCTGGCCAAGATGACCAACGGCATGGTGAGCATGGGCATGGTGGACGGCCTCGTCTGGGAGCTGAAAGGCTTCTGGCTCGTGGGCATCCTCCGGGTCATCTATGAGTTCGTCAAGAATCTCATCCTGAACAGCCAGATGGAAAACCGGCTCAAAAACAGCTGAAAGGAATAAGGTCATGAATTTCTGGAATAACTTTGCCGCAAAGCATCCGGCCGCAGCCAAATGGGTGCGGGAAGGTGGACTGTTCGTCATCGTGTCCAACCTCATCACCGTGTTCAAATATCTGCTTCTGCAGTTCCTTCCCAAGGCGTTTGCAAGCCTGCCGGTGGTGGACTTCGGCTGGCCGGGCATCGACATCACTCTGTTCGGCGAGACCTTCAAGTGGAACATCCTCGGCTACGACGCCGCCCACGGCGGCCTGCCCTACTTCTGCGCCTACATGGTGGCCATGGTCATCGGCGAGTGCATCAATTTCCCCATCCAGCGCAACTTTGTCTTCCGCAGCAAGGGCAACCTCGCCCAGCAGATCGGCTGGTATCTGCTGGCTTTCTGCCTCATCACCTGCATCGTCAACTCCATCAACTGCATCTGGGTGGCTGTGGCCGGTCTGCTGGTGCCTGATTTCATCTACAACATCGGCACCACGGTGCTCAACGGCGGCATCTCGATGGTCATCTTCTTCTTCGTGAACAAGATCATCTTCCCCGAAGGCGAAGCCGCAAAATAATCTGTCATCTTCTTTATTTTCATCATTTTCTTCATCCGAACTGGCAGGCATCGCCTCGCCGGACTCATCCTTGCAGGCATCCTGGCGGCTACGATGTCCACGGCAGACAGCCAGATGCTGGCCGTCTGCGTGGTGGTCAGCCTCGTGACCCCGGCTCCCACGGAAGATATTCTGGCCGAATTCGACGCGGCAAAATAACCGGTAAAAACAAGAGGAGGGCCTGTGCTGAAACCCGGCACAGGCTCTCCTCTTATGCTTGTGTGACGCTTCCGTGCTCCACCCGGTATACCTTGTCAAACTGCTTCATGAACGCCCCCGAGACGTCGTGGGTGATGGCCACCACCATGCAGGGGAGAGCGAGCAGATTTTCCATGACCTGTCCGCTGGTGTCGGGGTCGAGGCTGGCGGTGATCTCGTCGGCGATGATGAGGTCGTACCGGCGAAGTGCCAGCCGCGCGATGCCGATGCGCTGGCGCTGCCCGCCCGAGAGATTCTTGCCGTTCTCGCTGATGAGGGTGTCGAGGCCGTCGGGCAGGGTGCTCACCCAGTCGGTGAGGCCCGCCGTCCCGATGGCGTGGGAAAGCTGAGCCTCGGGGAAGTCTGCGCCGAGGCAGATGTTGCTGCGGAGGGTGTCATTGAAGAGATAGGTTGTCTGGGCAATGTAGCCTACCCGCTGGTAGAGGCTCTGACGGTCGATGTCCCGCAGCTGCTGGCCGTTGAAGAGGATGCTGCCGGTATAGTCTGGGTAGTACTGGAACAGCAGCTTTGCCAGTGTAGACTTGCCGCAGCCGCTTTCTCCTACGAGGACGGCTTTTTCCTGCCCGGAGACCGTCAGCCGGACGCCGCGCAGCACCGGTGCAGCGGCTCCGGGGTAGGCAAAGCCGGTGTCCTTGCACTCGATGTGCTCGAGTTTATCGATGGCCCGGCCCGCAGAGACTTTTTCCGGGCCGGACATGGCTGCTTCCAGCCGCTGACGAATGCCCTTCGAAGATCTGACCTTGGCCCAGCACTGGGCGATCTGATTACAGGGCGTGATGACGAAGTTCGCCATGCTGGCGGCGGTGGAGACGGTGCCCATCGTCAGCCGCCCGTCGAAAGCGAGAAAAAGACCCACCAGCATGACGATGGGGAAGATGAGGTTGCTGATGAGAGAGGTGTTGACCACCATGGCGTTGAGGCTCTGCTGGTAGGCCTGCTCGCTGTCGCGGGCCTGCCGGGCAGCGTCCCGGTGGCGGGCGGCATAGGCGTCCTCCCGCAGAAAGCCCCGGATGACCTCGAACCCGCCCAGAAGCTCCTTGAGCTGCTGGGTGTAGCCCGCCATCTGGAGCGAAAAAGCGTCTCGGGAGGCTTTGAGCCGCTCATTCATCTTCCGGGGCAGGACCAGCGGCGGCACGGTCACAAGCAGGATGGCCGCCAGCATCACCGGGCTGATGTAAAGGTACATCCCCAGCGCACAGAGCATGATGCCGCCCCAGAATGCAATGTTGAAGAGGGACATATAATAGTCGTCGTAGAGGGTGCGCAGGTCGGTGGTCAGCAGGGAGAGATAGGCTGCGTCGCCCTCCCGCTGATATTGGGACACCGGGCGGCGCAGCACCCGCTCCATGACCTGTCCCCGTACCTGCTCCACGGCACCGCAGGCGAGTTTTGTAAAGGAGCGGCGGCTCAGCCGTTCGAAAAACCAGCTGGTGAAGGTGATGAGGAACACCAGCCCCATATAGCCCAGCGCCTCCTGCTTGCTCTTGGAGTCGATGAGCCACTTGAGCTGGAAGTTTTTCAGCGGCGCGAAAAAGGATACCGCCGCTGTAAAGAGCGCGAAGAGCATGAGCTTCACCCAGTGGTGTCGGAAGTAGTCGTTGACCGTCTGATTTTTCATAAGCAATACCCCTTATATATCCCGAAAGGCCTCCTGCCGCCGTGCAGAATTTGGACTAAGTATAACATGATTCCGCAAAAAAAAACAGGCCTCGCCATTTTTTGCGAGTGGAGAGATGCTTGACAAAAGAGGAAATTGCTACTATACTAAAAACAAGGAAAAGGCACTGCCTGCAAAATGGTCAGCTCCTTACCGGCATCTAGTTAAAAAAGATTGACCGATCCGTTGGGGAACAGAGGCGGTCAATCTTTTTTGCTTTTGGAATAATGTTTCGCTCGAGGTCTGCCCCGAAAGACATCCCGTGAAATCATCCATGTCACATTGATGACGCCGATGATGACTGTAGCCAGAAGGTTCAGTGCGCTAAAAACAATATTCAAAACTTCCATAATGGAATCCTCCTTTGGGTTATCCTGTGTAAACATTCAGACCGTCCGGAGGAAGACAAAAAATTGAACACCTCCGGACATCAGATGCCGGGAGGAGTTTGACCACCTGTATTTGCAATACAGCGCCTTTTCACTCATAGAGTATCATAAAACGCGAGATAATACAAGAAAAACCCGCCCGGCTTCCTTTTAACAGGGAACCCGGGCGGGTTTTGACTTATAGCCTTATGTAAGAGGTGCCGTCAGCTTACAGCTGGGGGCCGGCGGAGACCAGAGCCTTGCCGTGCTCGTTGCCCTCGTACTTTGCGAAGTTCTTGATGAAGCGGCCAGCCAGATCCTTGGCCTTCTCTTCCCACTGAGCGGCATCTGCGTAGGTGTCGCGGGGGTCGAGGATGGCGGGGTCAACACCGGGCAGAGCGGTGGGGACCTCGAAATCGAAGTAGGGGATCTTCTTGGTGGGAGCCTCGTTGATGGCACCGCTCAGGATAGCGTCGATGATGCCGCGGGTATCCTTGATGGAGATGCGCTTGCCGGTGCCGTTCCAGCCGGTGTTGACCAGATAAGCCTTGGCGCCGCTCTTCTGCATCTTCTTGACCAGCTCCTCAGCGTACTTGGTGGGGTGCAGCTCCAGGAAGGCCTGACCGAAGCAGGCGGAGAAGGTGGGGGTGGGCTCGGTGATGCCGCGCTCGGTGCCGGCCAGCTTTGCGGTGAAGCCGGACAGGAAGTAGTACTGGGTCTGCTCCGGAGTCAGGATGGAGACCGGGGGCAGGACGCCGAATGCATCGGCGGACAGGAAGATGACATTCTTGGCTGCGGGTGCAGAAGAGATGGGGCGGACGATGTTCTGGATGTGGTCGATGGGGTAGGAGACGCGGGTGTTCTCGGTCACGCTCTTGTCGGCGAAATCGATGTGGCCCTCAGCGTCCAGAGTGACGTTCTCCAGCAGAGCGTTGCGCTTGATGGCGTTGTAGATGTCGGGCTCAGAGTCCTTGTCCAGGTTGATGACCTTAGCGTAGCAGCCGCCCTCGAAGTTGAAGACGCCGTTGTCGTCCCAGCCGTGCTCGTCATCGCCGATGAGCAGACGCTTCGGGTCGGTGGACAGGGTGGTCTTGCCGGTGCCGGACAGACCGAAGAAGATGGCGGTGTTCTTGCCCTCCATATCGGTGTTGGCAGAGCAGTGCATGGAAGCCATGCCCTTCAGCGGCAGGAAGTAGTTCATCATGGAGAACATGCCCTTCTTCATCTCGCCGCCGTACCAGGTGTTGACGATGACCTGCTCCTTGCTGGTGATGTTGAACAGCACAGCAGTCTCGGAGTTCAGGCCCAGCTCCTTGTAGTTCTCGACCTTAGCCTTGGAAGCGTTGTAGACAATGAAATCAGGCTCGAAGTTTGCCAGCTCCTCAGCGGTGGGCTTGATGAACATATTGGTGACGAAATGTGCCTGCCAGGCCACTTCCATGATGAAGCGGACGGCCATGCGGGTGTCCTTGTTGGCGCCGCAGAAAGCATCCACGACGTACAGGCGCTTGTTGGAGAGCTCCTTCTTGGCGATCTCCTTCACAGCTTCCCAGGCTTCCTGAGAAGCGGGGTGGTTGTCGTTCTTGTACTCGTCGCTGGTCCACCACACGGTGTCCTTGGAGTTCTCGTCCATGACGATGAACTTATCCTTGGGGGAGCGGCCGGTGTAGATGCCGGTCATGACGTTGACAGCGCCCAGCTCGCTGACCTGGCCCTTCTCGTAGCCTTCCAGTTCGGGCTTGGTCTCCTCGTCGAACAGCTGCTCGTAAGAGGGGTTGTACACGATCTCGGTCGTGCCGGTGATACCATACTTGCTCAGATCCAACTTTGCCATGATACTTATACCTCTTCTTTCGTTCAGATCCATCGCCCAGACACCAGCGGGAAGCTGCCCTCAGCCAAAAGGACACCGCAAAAGGACGACGAAAAGAAATACAGATGCGTATTCTCCTGTATATCATTATACATAAATCAGGGCTGAAATCAACCGGCGGAGCGGTTTTCTTCGGGTAAAAGCAACAAATCTTATTAAGAATCCGTGGTATTTGAGACAGTTTCGTAAAAATCCTGGCCCGTTTGCCTGCACAAATTAAAGATTTTATGCCAAAAACAAATCTTTGATAAAATTTTGTCGATTTGGGATACAAGGAGCGGAAATCAGGAGAGAAGAGGCTGCAATTTTGGGCCGCGAAAAAACGTATTATAAGTAGAGACACAAAATGTTTGTGGATATTTTGCGATTTATCTGGAAAAAACACACAACTTATGATATACTGAGTCAATCTGACCCGCGGCCATGAGCCGCCAGCATGGAGAAACAACGACGATGAAGACGCTTTACATATTTCTTACCCGCTCCGGCACCCTGCTCTCGAACCTCGTGTACAGCCTGACCGGTGCGCAGTACACCCACGTCTCCCTCGCCTTCGACGAGGACCTGAGCACCCTCTACAGCTCTACCCGCAAGAATGGTTATACCATGTTCCCCGCAGGTCCCAGCCGGGAGTACCTGAACCGGGGCGTGTTCCTCATGCGGGAGAACATCCCCTGCGCCCTCTACGCGCTGGAAGTGACGGATGAGGCCTACACCCGCGCCAAGCGCCGCACCCAGCACATGATGCACCACGGGGAGCTCTACCGCTTCAATTCGCTGGGTCTGCTGCTCTGCTGGATGCATATCCGCTGGCAGCGCCGTCGGCATTATTTCTGCTCCCAGTTCGTCAGCGAGGTGCTCCAGAAGAGCGGTGCGCTGGAGCTGCCAAAGCCCAGCACCCTCATGCACCCCAGCGACTACGCCGAGCTGCCCGAGCTGCGCTGCCTCTACCGCGGTACGCTGGCCGGCCTGCCCCAGCGCCAGAGCATGGAGCTGGGCGAGGTGGAGAGCGTCATGGGCCTTTACCTGAACGTCCTTCTGGGGGCTGTGAAGGGCAGAGTGCGTCGGCTGTTCTGATCCTTTCGAAAAATTTGCTGAAAAATTGAAAATGCCTGTTGACAAAGCGGGTGCGCTGTGCTAGAATAGTCGAGTCGGGAACAACACCCGATGCAATGGTAGTATGGCCCGTTGGTCAAGCGGTTAAGACAGAGGCCTCTCACGCCTTTAACATCGGTTCGATTCCGGTACGGGTCACCATTTTAGTAGTAAAACGGCTCTGCGCCGTTTTATATAGATGCCTCTTTAGCTCAGTCGGTTAGAGCACCTGACTGTTAATCAGGGTGTCGCCTGTTCGAGTCAGGCAAGAGGCGCCAGTAAAGCGATGGAAGTTTTCCATCGCTTTTTCTTTTTTGCCCGTTCCGGTGCGGCTTTTGTTGACAGGGAAAGCGGCGGGGGATATACTTATAAAAAATGAACCTCTCAGGCCGCCTGCGGCGTCCGGCTCTCCGGATGGGAGAGCCCTTGGCAAAACCGAAAACTTACCCTTTTCGCCAGAGCCTCCCCTATCAGGGGAGGCGGCACAGCGTCAGCTGTGACGGAGAGGCTGAGGAAAAATGCGCCTGATGAAAAAGGAGAAAAGTATGAAACAGATCATTCTGACGGGCGACCGCCCGACGGGCCGGCTCCATGTCGGCCACTATGTCGGCTCTCTGAAGGAGCGTGTCCGGCTGCAGAACTCGGGCAAGTTCGACGAGATCTATATCATGATCGCTGACGCACAGGCCCTCACCGACAACGCCGACAACCCGGAGAAGGTGCGCCAGAACGTCCTGCAGGTCGCTCTGGACTATCTGGCCGTGGGCATCGACCCCGCCAAGGCACACATCTTCATCCAGTCCATGGTGCCGGAGCTGACCGAGCTGAGCTTCTATTATATGAACCTCGTCACCGTCTCCCGCCTGCAGCGCAACCCCACCGTCAAGGCGGAGATCCAGCAGAAGAACTTCGAGTCCAGCATCCCGGTGGGCTTCTTCACTTACCCCATCAGCCAGGCTGCGGACATCACCGCCTTCAAGGCCACTACCGTCCCCGCAGGCGAGGACCAGCGCCCCATGATCGAGCAGTGCTGCGAGATCGTCCATAAGTTCAACGCCGTCTACGGTGAGACTCTGGTGGAGCCGGAGATCGTTCTGCCCCAGAACAGCGCCTGCCTGCGCCTGCCCGGCACCGACGGCAAGGCCAAGATGAGCAAGAGCCTCGGCAACTGCATCTACCTCTCCGATGAGCCTGAGGACATCAAGAAGAAGATCATGTCCATGTACACCGACCCGAACCATCTGCGCGTGCAGGACCCCGGCAAGGTGGAGGGCAACCCCGTCTTCATCTATCTGGATGCATTCAGCCGCCCGGAGCACTTTGCCGAGTTCCTGCCCGAGTACCAGAACCTCGACGAGCTGAAGGCACACTATCAGCGCGGCGGTCTGGGCGACGTGAAGGTGAAGAAGTTCCTGAACAGCGTCATGCAGGCCGAGCTGGAGCCCATCCGCACCCGCCGCAAGGAGTGGGAGCAGCGCCTGCCCGAGGTCGTGGAAATTCTGAAGGAAGGCAGCGCCGTGGCCGAAAAGACCGCCGCCGCCACCCTCGCCGATGTCCGCAAGTCCATGCGGATCGACTACTTTACGGATAACAATCTGCTGAAGTAACAGACAGTATAGACGAAAGCGCCTGTGCCCATGCGATTATGCTGGGTGCAGGCGCTTTTTGCGTGGTTGCAACCGCTGGTTGACAAATTTCAAGCCGTAATTGGTGGTTGTCAACTGGAAAATCTGCTATGATAACGGCATAGAGGACGTCCGCCGAAATCCATTGATATGCCGCCCTGCGGCAGAAAAGAGAACACTATGATCTTAGCCGAAAAAATTGCCCTTCTCCGCCGCCAGAATGGATGGAGCCAAGAAGAGCTTGCCGATCAGTTGAACGTTTCGCGTCAGGCTGTCTCGAAGTGGGAGGGCGGAACGTCCATCCCTGACTTGGATAAAATTCTGAAGCTGAGTGCTCTGTTTGAAGTGAGCACTGACTACTTATTAAAAGATGAGTTGGAACAGCCCGATGCCACGGCCCCGCTGCCGAAGGAAGAGCGGGTGACGGAACCCTGCCGCACCGTCTCGTTTGACGAGGCAAACGCATATCTCAGCACGGTGCGGGCCGTGCATGGGAAGATGGCGGCGGGTGTGGGCTTGTGCATCCTCAGCCCCATCGCGCTGCTTGTTCTGGGCGCATGGAGCGATGGTACACCCAACGAAGAGCGGATGGCAGGGCTCGGTGTCATCTTCCTGCTGCTCTTCGTCGCGCTGGGGCTGCTGCTCATCCTGCCCGCCGCCATCCGGCTGAAAGCGTTCGAATATCTGGAAAAAGAGCAGATCGCCCTTGCCTATGGTGTGGAGGGCATCGTGGAGCGGCAGAAACAGGAGTATGCGCCCACCTACCGCCGCAGCATGACCCAGGGCGTGGTGCTCTGTGTGCTGGCCGTGGTGCCGATCCTGGGCACGGCCATGCTGGGAGCACCAGGCTTCTGGATCGTTGCCGCAGTCGGCCTGCTGCTGGCCATTGTGGCCGGTGCAGTACAGTTGTTCATCCGGGCCGTGATGACCCAGGGCAGCTTTGATAAGCTGCTGCAAACGGGGGAATACACCGTCCGCGAAAAGTGGACGAACCGCCGTGTCGGTTGGTTTGCCGGGGCCTACTGGTGCCTTGTGCCGGCGGCGTATCTCGCTGTCAACTTCTGGAACAACAACTGGGAAAACAGCTGGATCATCTGGGCCGTGGCCGGGCTTGTCTTCGCCGCCCTCTACTCTGCCGTCCGTGCGTGGGCAGACAGGAAAAATCGGTAAAGCCCCCACAAATGAAAGTGCTGAGCAAACGGCAGGCCCAGCTCCTTATAATAGCGGCGAGGCCCTCTTCCCGCACGGGAAGAGGGCCTCGCCGCTATTTTAGCGCATGTTTAGTTGTTGTAGGTGCGGTTCTTGATCTCGTCGGTCACCTTGGCGATGAAGGCGTCGAGATCCATCGTGGTGGTCTCGCCCTTGCGGTCACGGACAGAGACGTTGCCGGCCTCGGCTTCCTTGGCGCCCAGGACCAGCATATAAGGCACACGGTCCACCTGCTGTGCGGCGCGGATCTTGTAGCCGATCTTCTGGTTGTCGTCGTCCAGAGCCACACGGACACCGGCCTCCACCAGCTTCTCGGTGATGGCCTCGGAATACTCGAGGGCCTTCTCGGAGACGGGCAGGACCTTGACCTGAACAGGAGCCAGCCAGGTGGGGAACTTGCCCTTGGTCTCCTCGATGAGGTAGGCCATGAAGCGGTCGAGAGAACCGAGGATCGCACGGTGCAGGACAACGGGGGTCTTCTCGGTGCCGTCCTTGTCCACATAGGTCAGGTGGAACTTTGCGGGCAGGCAGAAGTCCAGCTGGCAGGTGGACAGGGTGTACTCAGCGCCGACAGCGGGCTTGACGTTGACGTCCAGCTTGGGGCCGTAGAAAGCAGCCTCGCCGATCTCCTCGGTGAAGTGGATGCCCAGCTCGGTCAGGACCTCGCGCAGAGCGTTCTCGGCGTGGTTCCACATCGCGTCGTCGTCGTGATACTTCTTCTTGTCGGCGGGGTCACGCAGGGACAGAACGCAGCGGTAGTCGGTGATGTTGAAGTCCTTGTAGGTCTCGAAGATGAGGTTGCAGACATCAGCGACTTCGCTCTTGATCTGCTCCGGAGTGCAGAACAGGTGAGCGTCGTTCTGGCAGAAGTGACGGCCGCGCTCGATGCCCTTCAGGGTGCCGGAGGACTCATAGCGGAAGTCGTGTGCGATCTCGCCGATGCGCATGGGCAGGTCGCGGTAGGAGTGGGGACGGTTTGCGTAGATCATCATGTGATGGGGGCAGTTCATCGGGCGCAGGACGTAGCTCTCGCCCTCCATCTCCATGGCGGGGAACATATTCTCGCGGTAGTGGTCCCAGTGGCCGGAAGTCTTGTACAGATTCACGGTGCCGATGCAGGGAGTCATGACGTGCAGATAGCCGCGGGCGCGCTCCTTCTCCTTGATATAGTTCTCCAGCTCCTGCCAGACCGTGTAGCCTGCGGGCAGGAACATGGGCAGACCGCGGCCAACCAGGTCGTCGGTCATGAACAGGCCCATCTCCTTGCCGATCTTGCGGTGGTCGCGCTCACGGGCCTCCTGCTGCTCCTTCTCCCAGGCGTCCAGCTCCTCCTGATTGTGGAAAGCAACGCCGTTGATGCGGGTCAGCATCCTGTTCTCTTTGTCGTTCTTCCAGTACGCGCCGGACTGCTGGGTGATCTTGAAGGCCTTCAGAGCCTTGGTGTAGGTCAGGTGAGGTCCGATGCACATATCGACATACTCGCCCTGCTGGAAGAAGCTGAACTCGGTCTCGTCGGCCAGGTCAGCCATGTGCTCGACCTTATAGTTCTCGTGGCGCTCTTCCATCAGCTTGACGGCCTCTGCGCGGGGCAGGATGAAGGGCTTGATGGCCAGATTCTCTTTGGTGATCTTGTGCATCTCCTTCTCGATGTTGGCCAGATCCTCGTCGGTCAGCTTGGTGTCGCCGAGGTCAACGTCGTAGTAGAAGCCGTTCTCGGTGGCGGGGCCGAAGGCGAAGTCAGCCTCCGGGTAGAGGCGCTTGATGGCCTGAGCCATAACGTGGGCTGCGGTGTGACGGATGACGTGCAGTTCCTGGTCCTGCGGGCATTCGTCCACATGACCGTCCTTATAGATGATCTTCATGGTGTTACTCCTTTTTGACATGAAAAATGCGTTTGGTATAACAAAAAAGACGCTTCACCCCGCATTTGCTCTACGGGATGAAGCGCCTTTGAAAGAATCCAACTGCGTTCCACGGTTCCACCCGAATTGCGTGCTGCTGCACGCCACTCGCTGTGCTGTAACGGGCGCACCCGGCAGAGGTTCTCCTCTGCACTCTGCGGTGGTAGAAGTCCGGCACATGGCAGGCTGCTTGCAGCGCGTCCTTCCGGACGGCAGCCCTCTCTGCGGCATGGAGAACGGGACTTTGGTTTGTCCGCATCATCGTTTTGGGACATTTGATTTTGACGCACCGGCGGCAGAAAACCTGCGCACACTGCGCGTCACAGGATGAAGCTACAGATGATTGTAGCACGGGGCGCAGAAAAAATCAAGGGCTGTGCGCTGGAAAATGAAAGAGGATCAGTGGTGCAGCCGCTTCCCCCAGCTCTCCGTATACTCCGACAGCAGCTTCTCCGTCACAAAGAGCTGGCTGCTGTAGAGGCCGTGGGTGCCGGAGAGCATATAACAGACGCCGCAGCCCAGCGCGATGAGCTCCAGCCCCACGCCGCCGAACAGCTCATAGGCCAGCAGGATGGAGGGGATAAGCGTGTTGGCTGCGCCGCAGAACACCGAGACGAGGCCCACGGCGGCGGAGAACCCGGCGGGCAGGCCCAGCAGCGGGCCGAATGCACAGCCGAAGGTCGCACCGATGTAGAAGCTGGGGACGACCTCGCCGCCCTTGAAGCCCGCCGAGAGGGTCAGGGCGGTCAGCAGTATCTTGCAGATAAAGTCCCACGGCAGGGCCTGCCCCTGCTCCACGGCGGCAGTGATGACGCCCATGCCCGCGCCGTTGTAGCGGCCCACGCCCATCAGGTAGGAGAGGGCCACCACGGCAGCACCGCCCACGACGGCACGCACCCAGGGGTTCGGCAGGCGGCGGGGCATTTCGTGCTCCATGGTGTGGAGAAGCCAGCAGAATGCCCGGGCCACCAGCGCACAGGCAACACCCAGCACAGCCACCAGCAGAGTAGAATCAATGGAAAGCGCCGGTGCGGTCAGCTCAAAATGGGTAGGAGAGATGCCGCAGGCCAGCGAGACGCCGTAGGCGATGAGGGCAGCGGCGAAGCCGGGGACAAAGGCCACCGAGAACGCGAGGCCCACATCCTCCACCATGATGCCGAAGAGGGTCGCCGACAGCGGCGTGCCGAACAGTGCCGAGAAGAACGCCGCCATGCCGCAGGCTGTGGCCGTGCGGCGGTCGTGGTCGGAGAAGCGGAAGAGCTTTGCGATGTTGTAGCCGATGCTTCCGCCCATCTGCAAAGCCGCGCCCTCGCGCCCGGCCGAGCCGCCGCAGAGGTGGGTGAGCACCGTGCCGAAGAAGATGGCCGGCACCAGCAGCGGGCTGACGCTCTCGCCGCTGTGGACGGCGCGGATGACGTTGTTCGTCCCCATCCCCTCGCAGCCCGTCATCTTATAGAGTGCCACGATGGCAAGACCTGCCACCGGCAGCAGCCAGAGCAGCCAGATGTGCTCGGCCCGCCACTCGGTGACGTGCTCCACGGCCAGGTGGAACGCTGTGCCGACGGCACCGCAGACGAGGCCGGTGGGGACGGCCAGCAGCAGCCAGCGGGCCAGGATGGCCGCGACGGCCCGGAAGGAATAAAGCTCCTTTTTCAAAAATTCTTTCATGATGACACTCCTGTGTTTTTTATATCCTGCCCACAAAGATAGCACGACGGACGGGCGCTGTCAAGAAACGCCAAAGCCCCGCTCCCTTGTGTGAAGGAGCGGGGCTTTGAGCTGTGTTTGGAATTATCAGAAAAAAGGAAAAAGGAGAACAATATATCCACGCCGTCTCGGCGGGATAGCGATGAGATCAGGGGGACGCTTACTCCACGTCCTGCAGGGCGGCAAAGTCGTGGAAGCCCATCCTCTGGAGCCAGCCGCCGCCCTACATCCAGTGGCCGCAGATGGGGTAGACCACCAGCGAAATGGCTGCGGAGTAGACGCAGCAGGCTTTGAAGTTGGTGCGCTCGGCCATGGAGCCGGAGACGATGGTGGCTGCCGTTGCGCAGAAGACGGTCTGGAACACGATGTACACCCACAGCGGGATGTCGAGGCCCAGATGAGAATAATCACCCCTCTATCTGCGCAGCAGCGCGGAAAATCCGGAAAAGGAAGCCCTCTGTTTCTCCCTTGGCCGCAGGGGATACGCTTCCCCCGGAAACACAAAAGGCGCTGGCGGATCTTTCATCCGTCAGCGCCTTTGCTTTCGATGGCAAGAGTATAAGGCGGTTTGGTCAAAGTGTCAAGAGCCGGATGCTATTTTTGACGTTCTGCACAAACCGGAAAAGAATGGGCAAAGAAAACTTTGGCAGGCATCATTTTTCCCCCTTGTGGTCTGCCCGCATTTCGATATGGAGCAGCAGGCTCATCAGAGCGCGCAGCGCGAAAGTCGCCGCCAGCGGGATGACCGACTCGAGGTTCTGCAGAAGGAAGGTCTTGGCGATCTCTGCCGACATGAGAAATTCCAGCGCCGTCGTCAGGCCGGTGCTCATCTCGTGGTGGAAGTCGTACCGGTCGTGGAAAAAGGTCGTCCGCACATAGTGGTAGGTAGCCTTGACAAGGCTCGTCACGATGATGAACAGGCCGATGACCTCCGCCAGCCCCGCGATGAGGGGGACTGCCGATTCCAGAAAGCCCTCCAGCAGGTGGGCGGTGTTCTCGTTCAGGTGATACAGGGCCGTCATGCTCTGTCCACCGCTCAAGCCAGCAGGCTCTTGATATAAGCGGCCAGCTCCTCGTCCCTGCAGGAGGCGAAGAACAGCTCGCTGAACTTCTCACCGGCCACGGCACCCTTCAGCAGGTCCTGATCGATGCTCTTGAGGCACTCGATGAGGGGCTTGAAGGTGGCGGCGCGGACGCCGTCGAGGATCTTCTTGTTGCGCTGCTCGGGCTCGACGCGCTCCTTGGGGTAGCCCTGACCGTGGCCGAAGCCGAACAGCTTCTCAAAGCAGTACTCGAGGTTCAGCTCACCGCCCCAGCCGAAGCCCTTGGCGAAAGGCATGGCCACGGCGTTGCCGTCGTTGACGTGGGCGAAGGTGTAGGCGTCCACGGGGTCCTCCACATGGCCGCAGATGACGCCGGGGAAGCTGTTCAGGGCCAGCATGGCGCCCTCGCCGGTGCCGCAGCCGGTGATGACGTAGTCGGCAGCGCCGCTGTTGAGCAGGATGGCGGCGAGGATGCCGCACTGCACATAGGTCAGCTGTGCGGCGTCATCGGCGGCGTACATGCCGTAGTTGACCACCTCGTGGCCCATCGGCTCTACGACCTTCTTCAGAGCGGCCTCGATGATGCCGTTCTTTGCGGCCTGACTGTTCTCATTGATAAGTGCGATCTTCATGGGAAAGTCCTCCTGTTTTTATTATTATGACCAGTGTAGCAGATTCCGGGAAAAAAGTCGATATGGGAAACAAAAGAGCGCCGTGCCCGGCACCCGGAAGGCAGCGGACACGGCGCAGAAAATGCCGGATATGGAAAAACTTACTGCGGCTGCTTGCCGATGTAAGCCAGGATGCCGCCGTCAACGTACAGGATGAGGCCGTTGACGAAGTCGGAAGCGGCAGAAGCCAGGAAGACAGCGGGTCCGCCCAGATCCTCAGCCTCGCCCCAGCGGCCTGCGGGGGTCTTGGCGACGATGAAGCTGTCGAAGGGGTGACGGCTGCCGTCGGGCTGACGCTCGCGCAGAGGTGCGGTCTGCGGGGTAGCGATGTAGCCGGGTCCGATGCCGTTGCACTGGATGTTGTACTCGCCGTACTCGGAGGCGATGTTCTTGGTCAGCATCTTCAGGCCGCCCTTGGCTGCAGCGTAGGCGGAGACGGTCTCACGGCCCAGCTCGCTCATCATGGAGCAGATGTTGATGATCTTGCCGCCGCCCTGAGCGATCATGTCGGGGATGACAGCCTTGGCGACGATGAACGGAGCGTTCAGGTCAACATCGATGACCTGACGGAACTGAGCAGCGGTCATCTCGGTCATGGGGATGCGCTTGATGATGCCGGCGTTGTTGACCAGAATGTTGATATGGCCGACTTCCTCGGTGATCTTTGCGACCATGGCGTTCACGGCGTCCTCATCGGTGACGTCGCAGACATAGCCGTGAGCCTTGATGCCGGCTTCTTCATAAGCGGCGATGCCCTTATCGACCAGCTCCTGCTTGATGTCGTTGAAGACGATGGTAGCGCCGTTTGCGGCCATTGCCTTTGCGATGGCCATGCCGATGCCGTAAGATGCGCCGGTGATGAGCGCGACCTTGCCGGTCAGGTCAAAGGATTTGGGAGTACACTGTGCCATAATGAAGTCCTCCAATCAGAATTTTGCTTTGCGGGGCGCTGCGCTGCCGGACGATACCGGTAGTCCAACTGCCGCTACGGGAAGCGGCAATCTGGACTGTCCGGCCCTGCGCCCTCTTGTATACTAGAGTAGCATTCTTTATTCCGACTGTCAAGGTGTTTTCTTGGCACAATTACTGCAATTTTTCTCTCGTTTTGCTGCGCTTTCGTGAAATTGTCATAAAAACGGACTCTGCAAAGGCCGGGATTGCTGCTTGTTGCACACAATGGCCCTTCAGCCCAGTTTTTTCTTCTGCTGGTGGGCCAGGATGGGCATTAAGAGCGCCATCGGCATGAACCGCTGGGCCGTCGTCGCCGCCCGCATGAGGGCCGACGGGACGATGATGGTCTTGCGGCGGAGCATCCCCCGCATGGCCTCTTCGACGCAGAGCTCCGGGCTGATGCCCCGCAGTGTGAACACCACGTCGGCCCGCTCGTTGAACTCGGTGTCCACCGGGCCGGGGCAGAGGGCGCAGACGTAGACCGGGCTGTGCTGCTCCCGCAGTTCTTCGGCCACGCCCCGGGTCAGGCTGACAACGTACGCTTTGGTGGCGTAGTAGCCCGCCATATAGGGTCCGCCCGGCAGCAGCCCGGCGGAAGACGCCACGTTGAGCACGGTGCCGAAGCCCTGAGCCTCCATCTTTTTCACGGCGAACTTGAACAGCTGGTGCATGGCCAGCACATTGACCTTCGCCATGGAGAGCTCTTTCTCGCCGCTGGTCTCAAGAAAGCTGCCGCAGACGCCGAAGCCGGCGTTGTTGATGAAAAGATCGATGCGCTCGTCCGTCAGCGCCTCGCAGAGACGGGCGCATTCGCTCTCCTGCTCCAGATCAGCGGGCAGGATGCGGCAGAAGGTGCTGTGCTTCGCGGTGAGCTCTGCGGCCAGAGCTTCGAGTCGGTCGGTGCGGCGGGCGGTGAGGATGAGCCGGAAGCCGAGGCGGGCATACCGGCGGGCAAACTCCCGGCCAATGCCGGAAGAAGCTCCGGTTATCCATACAGTTTTGGACATAAATTACTCCTTATAACATCCGGAAGCCTTATCGATGGCTTCCAGCTCGTCAGCGGTGAAGGCGGTGTTGTTCAGGGCAGCGGTGGCAGGGCAGGGTGGAGCAGCGTGCAGGAGATGCAGCATACATGGCGGGAAACTTCCTTTCTCTTATTTTACTCCATTGTAGCACGGAAAAACGGCGGAATCCACATAAAAGTGCAGCGCTCCGGCATCTTTTCTGCCGGGGCGCTGTGAGAAAAAAGAAGAAAAGACGAGAAGCTCAGATTCAGGCGTCAGCCTTGACGTCGTTCTTGATGCTCCGGGCGGCCAGATAACGGGCCGGCTTCAGGAGCAGCACGCAGCCGCCGTTGAAGACCAGAGAGCCGACGATATACACCCCGAAGAAGAGAGGCAGATTCGCTGCAAAAGCTGCGCTGTCGATGCAGGCGGCGGTCAGGTAGGCAAAGCCCACATTGTTCAGCACCTTGGGGGCGTAGGGGTGCAGGATGATGAGGATGAAGAGCACCACGCCCAGCGGCAGCAGCAGGCCCAGCATCCCGCCCAGAACAGGCGTCAGCGCACCGATGGCCAGCATCGCCAGCACCGTGAGCACCATGCCCACGAGGCCGCCCAGCTCCACGCTGATAAAGCGGTCTTTGATGTCGCCCTCCATCGTAAAGAGCATGATGTTGCTCAAAAAGATGAGCCAGCTGTACTCAAACCCGATGGCGTGGAAAAAGGCGTTGGCGATCAGGATCCACACCACCATCATCAGGCGGAAGTAGAGCAGGAAACGCTTGGTCACAGTTTCGTTCATGGAAAAACTCACTTTCCAGAAGCTGCTTTCATAAGCGGGGCGCAATGCTTGTGAAAACGGCTTCTTAACTTCGGCCTGCAAAAGCGGCTGGCCGGTCGTTTTTGTATCGGATGAGATTATTATACTCTGTCTGGAAGCAAAAGGCAATATTTGCTTGCTGATATATGCAATAAAAACTTGCCGAGTTTCAAAAAACAGCTTCGTCTTGTTGCCCGGCGTGGTTTGGAGTATAATAAAACCGTAAAAGAGAAACACCCTTTTCAAGGAGGAGATAAAACATGAACAAACCGGTCCTGGTGGTCATGGCTGCCGGCATGGGCAGCCGCTACGGCGGCATGAAGCAGATCGACCCGGTGGGTCCCTGCGGTCAGGTCATCGTGGATTATTCCCTGTACGACGCCCGCCGCGCAGGCTTCGAGACGGTCATCTTCGTCATCAAGCACGAGATCGAAGAGGCTTTCAAAGCGGCCATCGGCGACCGCGTGTCCAGGGTGATGGACGTGAAGTACGCCTTCCAGCAGCTGGATGAGCTGCCCGAGGGCTACACCGTCCCCGAGGGCCGCGTGAAGCCCTGGGGTACCTGCCACGCGGTGCTGGCCGCAAAGCCCTGCATCCACGGCCCCTTCGCCGTCATCAATGCCGACGACTACTACGGCCCCGAGGCGTTCAAGGTCATCTACGATTACCTCTCCACCCACACCGACGGCGAGGTCTATGACTACTGCATGGTGAGCTACCTGCTCAAGAACACCGTCTCCGAGAACGGCAGCGTCGCCCGCGGCGTCTGCGCCCTCAACGAGGACAGCACCCTCCACAGCGTCACCGAGCGCACCCGCATCGAGACCTATGAGGGCGGCATCCACTACACCGAGGATGGCGGCGGGAGCTGGACGGACCTGCCCGGCGAGACGCCCGTGAGCATGAACCTCTGGGGCTTCGGCGAGAGCTTCGTGAAGGAAGCCGACCGGCGCTTTGCCCGCTGGCTGGACGAGAATCTGGAAAAGGACCCGCTCAAGTGCGAGTATTTCCTGCCGCTGGTGGTCAGTGAGCTCATCGGCGAAAAGAAAGCCGCCGTCAAGGTGCTGCGCAGCACCGATAAGTGGTATGGCGTCACCTACCGCGAGGATAAGCCCGTGGTGGTGGAAGCCATCGCCAAAAAGACGGCCGACGGCCTTTACCCGGAAAACCTTTGGTCTTAACTATTATCTAAAAGCAATGGCAGGGCGCACAGCGCCCTGCCATTGTGTTTTTTATTATTTTTACTGGATGCCGAATCCGTTGAAGGAGTCGGGATATTCGTCCTCGAGCTGCTCGAGCAGGCTGCTGAGGGAGCGGTTGTTCTGACCGTGCTTCAGCTTGGGGTAGGCGCGGAGCATACGGCCCTTGCCCAGCAGATGGGTGCCGCGGCGGGTGTGGGCCTGCATGATCTGCGCACGGGCGGCCAGCTCTTCCTTGAGCTGTTCCAGCTGCAGGAATGCGGCGGTCTGCTCGGCTTTGCCCTGCGCGGCCAGCTTGACGGCCTTGGCCGCTTCGGCGGCGTTGAGGCGGGCAGTCCGGGAGACGCGGCGTGCGGCCTCCATGGCCTCGTCGGCGCGGGTGCGCATGGCGGAAGCGGCCTCACGGGGCGACAGCTTGTCGTAGCTGTCCCGGGCCTCGGCGGCGGCCAGCTTGAACTGCAGGAGGCTCTCGTCCATCTTCTGGTCCATGTCCAGCGCGGTGGTGCCAAGGATCTCGGTCATGGCGTCGCTGACAGCATGCATACTGTCGGCCACCTTCTCGAGAGCGTCCAGCTCCCGGGCGAGGTCGGAGGCGGCGATGGCGGTAGCCACCACGTCAGCGGCATACACCGCGTAGAGCAGACACATCAGCACAAAGCCCACCAGCGGCGGAATGAGGTTCACCAGCGCGGCAATGGTGGGATGGATGACCTTGACCATCACCATGGCACCCACGCCCCACATCAGCGAGAACTCAAGGCAGACATAGCCGCCGATGTTGAAGGGCTTGTCGGTGTAGTCCCACCAGCGGGTGCGGTAGAGCTTATACAGCGCCCATCCGCCCACCAGCTCCAAGGCACTGGGCAGGATGACGCCGCCGAGATACAGCAGCAACAGGTTATCTTCCAGCGGTGTGAGGAAGAAGAGCACCAGGATCATGCCGAAGCCGTAGATAGGGCAGACCGGGCCGTTCAGGAAGCCCCGGTTCACCAGCTGGCCGGTGGTGGCGGCGGCATATACCACCTCGACGCACCAGCCCAGACAGGAGTAGATGAGGAAAAACGCAAGGATATGATAAAGCGAGAAACCGCAGACCGTCGTATTGAGAAAAAACGACAAGGGAACACCTCCAATCAGTTCTGTTTGCGGACGATGTTATATTCATCGCCCGGCTCAAAGTAAGGGCAGGCCGAAGTGGTATGGGAGAGATAGCGGGCCATCTCGTCCTCATCCAGTGCGCCGCCCTCGGCGCAGTACCAGCTGCCATATTCGTCCTGCTGATTGTTCAGGCAGTATTCACAAGGGTCAGACATTGCCTTCACCCTCGGCCTTGGCCGAAGCTTCGGCCTCTGCCTGCGCGGCCAGCTTCTTGAGCACCTTCGGCTCCACCCAGATCACGGAGTCGTCGCCGGCCTTCTTGCGGGCGATGAGGGCCTTGATCTTAATGCCCATCTCGGTGAACATCCCCTCATGCTCGGTGCGGATGTTCCACTCCGGCTCGTTCTCGTGGAGGTCGTAAGTCTGCCAGACGATGTCGTAGCCGGAAGCGGGGAAGTAGGTCAGGCTGTCGCGGAACAGGTCATCGTCGTCGGTCTTGAAGTAGATCTCGCCGCCGTCCTTGAGGAAATCGCGGTACTGGATGAGCTGACGGGGGTAGGTGAGGCGGTGCTTGTTGGAGGAAGCGTTCTTGCTCCACGGGTTGCAGAAGTTGATGTAGATGCGGCTGACGGTGTCCTCCGGAGTGATGACGCCCTTGATGCGCTCGATGTCGGTGCTCATGATCTTGACATTGTCGATGGGGCGGCCTGCCTCGGCGTAAGCGGCTTCGATCTTGCGCTTTGCGAGGATGAGCACCTTGTCGGTGATGTCGATGCCCAGATAGTTATTCTCGGGGTGGGCAGAGGCCAGCTGGGAGATGAAGCCGCCCTTGCCGCAGCCCAGCTCCAGCACGAAAGGCTGCTCTGGGCGGGCATACTGGCTGTGCCACTTGCCGCCCCAGATAAGGGGCTCGTGGACGTGGAAATCAGCGGCCATCAGTTCGTCGTGGGCGTAGGGCTTGAAACGCATTCTCATAAGATAGTATTCTCCTTGTGACGTGAAAAGTTTGTACTTACAGATCTTTCTTCAAAAATTCCTCCACCTGCTCCGGCGTGGCGGCGCAGCTGCCCTGGCAGATACCGGGCTTGCCGCCGCCGCGTCCGTTCAGGGCGGCGTTGAGGGCTTTGGTCAGGGCGCGGACGTCGCCGCCGGCCTGCGCGATGCAGTAGCCGGTGCCCTTCTCGCTGGGCGTCAGAGCGGCGCAGAGACCGGTGGTGGCCTCGCTCAGCCGCGCGGCCAGACGGTGCAGGCCGTCCGGGTCGAGGCCGGGAACGGTGCGGATGGCCGTCTCGTCGGGGCCAAGCTGTGCGGCCAGTGTGTCGAAGAGCTGACTGCACAGGCCGAAGTGGGCGAATTTCAGGGCCGTGTACTCGTCGTACACCCGGTGGACCGCCACGGCGGTCTGGTCGGCCTTGGCCGAGAGCAGTGCGCCGATGTCGGCCTGACGGCTCCGCATGGCCTGCGCTTCCCGCAGGGCGCGTCCGCCGCAGACGACGCTGAGCCGGACACCGCCCTTGTAGTTCTCAGAGGTGAGGATCTTGATTTGTCCCACCTGTCCGGTGGCGGCGGTGTGGGTGCCGCAGCAGGCGCAGACGTCCGCGCCCGGGATGGTCACGATGCGCACCTGCCCGGCGATCTCTTTTTTGCTGCGGTAGGTCAGCGCCGCCAGCTCTTCGGGGGTGGGGTAAGTGATAAGCACCGGCACATTCTCCCAGATGATGCGGTTGGCGGCAAGCTCTGCCTCCCGCAGGCCCTCGGCGGAGATGGGGACGCTGGTGTCCATCCGCACGGCGTCGGAGCCGATGTGGAAGCCCACGTTCTCCGCCCCGAACATCTGGTGCAGGATGCCGGAGAGGATGTGCTCGCCGGTGTGCTGCTGCATCTTGTCGAAGCGCCACTCCCAGTCGATGGTGCCGGTGACGGCGGCACCGGGCTGTGCGGTCTCGGGCAGGGCATCCACCGTGTGCCAGATGATGCCGTTCGTCTCGTGGACGTCGGTGACATGGAGCACTGTGCCGTCGGCGAGGGTCAGCGTGCCTCTGTCGGCGGGCTGACCGCCTCCTTCGGGGTAGAACACCGTGCCGTCCAGCGCGATGCGCCCGCCGCCCGTCTTTGCGTCCGCCTCTGCGGCCAAGATGACCCCGGCGGCAGTCTTGCGGAATGCGTCGTTCTCAAAATATCTTTCCGTGCGCTGCATGGCACGATACCTCCCGAATGTAAAACTAAAGGCGGCTGGCCCTCTCCGTCACGGCTGATGCCGTGCCACCTCTCCCAAAGGGAGAGGCAAAAGCTTCCCGGAAGGCCAAAGGCTCTCCCTCTGGGAGAGCTGGACGCGAAGCGGACTGAGAGGGCAAGGATGCTTCCCGATAAAATCCAGTATACCACGTTTTTTGCCGGTGGAAAATAGTCTTCGCTTATGTTATGATAGGAAACAGCAGAAACCCAAACGGAATATAAAGCGAGGAAGGTATCATCATGCGTGAAAGTGGAATCCTGATGCCGGTGTCCAGCCTGCCCGGCCCCTATGGTATTGGCTGCTTTGGCGCCGAAGCGCTCAAGTTCGTGGATTTTCTGGCCGCTGCGGGCCAGCACATCTGGCAGCTGCTGCCCCTCAGCCCCACCGGCTACGGCGACAGCCCCTACCAGAGCTGCTCTGCCTTTGCGGGCAACCCCTACTTCATCGACCTCGACGCTCTCAAGGCCGACGGCCTGCTGACCGCCGCCCAGCTCAAGGCGGAAAAGTGGGGCGATGACCCGCTTTCGGTGGACTACGGCACTCTCTACACCAGCCGCTATAAGGTGCTGCGCACCGCCTACGCCGCATGGCGCGAGAAGTACGCCGGCCTCCACGGCTGCGCCCACTACTACCCCGACGACTACTACGCCTTCGCCCTTGCCAACGACAGCTGGCTGAATGATTACGCCCTCTACATGGCCCTCAAGACCGCCAACGGCATGAAGAGCTGGACTGAGTGGCCCCGGGAGTACCGCCTGCGGGACGCCGCCGCGCTGGCAAAGTTCGCAGCAGAGCAGAAAGAGGAGATCGGCTTCTGGAAGTTCCTGCAGTACGAGTTTGCCACCCAGTGGAAGAAGGTCAAGGGCTACGCCAACGCCAAGGGCGTGAAAATTCTGGGCGACATCCCGATCTACGTCTCTGCCGACTCGGTGGATGCATGGGTGGGCGGCGAGCTCTTCGAGCTGGACGCGCAGGGAGGCTTTGCCCGCGTGGCCGGCTGTCCGCCGGATTACTTCTCCGCAGACGGCCAGCTTTGGGGCAACCCGCTGTATAACTGGCCGTATCATAAACAGACAGGATACGCCTGGTGGATCCGGCGCGTCCGCCACGCCCTCGGCATCTACGACCTGCTCCGCATCGACCACTTCCGCGGCTTCGACACCTACTGGGCCATCCCGGCGGGCAGCCCTACCGCCTGCACCGGCAAGTGGGAGATCGGCCCCCGGATGGACTTGTTCCACGCACTGGAAGCTGCCCTTGGCAAGCTGCCCATCATCGCGGAAGATCTGGGCGAGCTGTTCCCCAGCGTCCGCGAGCTGCTGGCCGACAGCACCTTCCCGGGCATGAAAGTTTTGCAGTTCGCTTTCGGCGGCGGCGACAACGAGTATCTGCCCCACAACCACGTCAAGAACAGCGTGGTCTACCCGGGTACCCACGACAACACCACCCTCACCGACTGGTGGGAGAACGCCGCCACCGGGAAGGAAAAGGCCAATGTCGCCGCTTACCTCCACCTGACCCCCTGCAAGCCCACCGCGAAGGAAGTGGCTGCCGTCAAGCCGGACGCCGCCCGCATCGCGCTGCTGCGTGCGGCCCTCGGCTCTGTGGCTGACCGGGCCATCATCCCCATGTCCGACTGGCTGGGTCTGGGCGCAGAAGCCCATCTGAACACCCCCGGCAAGCTGGGCGGCAACTGGACTTGGCGCGCCGCGGAGGGCTTCGACGCAGAGCCTCTGGCCAGCCGTATCCAGGCTGAGTGCGATGTCTACTGCCGCGCCAAGGAGCCGGTCGAAAAAGAGGCCAAAACCTCAATTTGACGGGAATGTAAAAAATCTTTTTGAAAATTGTGCGTTTTGCTGGTAAGCGCCCCGCCGTCGTGGTATAATCGCATGAGACGCAGTCAGGGATAAGACTTATTTTCACAGCGATACGCTGGCCATGAAAACAGGCTCGACTGTGAAAGGGCAGAGCGCCGGGAAGGAAGACCCGGTGTATAAAATGGGGAAAAAACGCATGAAAAATGAATGGACTGAGCAGGACTTGCGGCAATTCGTCGAAAGCTCGCGGCCTGTGTTTCAGGATGTGAGCCTGACGCAGGTGGACGAGGACGCCGACCGCTGCTGGCAGGACGACGGCCTGATGGTGGACTACGAGCTGCGCGGCGGTCAGGTGGACTGTGTGCTGCGCCGCTGTGTCGTGGCCGACGGCAAGGTGTGGCAGCTGCAGATGACGGCTCCTCTGGCAGGCAATGACCTGCCCGAAGACCGGATGACCCCGCGGGAGCGGGAGATGTGCCGCGACGACATGAACCACGACTTTGTGACGGGGGTGTTCAACCGCCGCTACTACGAGACGGAATTCTGCACGAAACTTGATGAGTGGACCGACTGCCACCGCTGCGCGGCACTGGCGCTGGTGTCCATCGACGGCGCAGAGAAGCTTTCCGCGCGGGAGAGCGACGCCGTCATGGGTCAGCTGGTCTGCTTTGTGGCAAACCAGTGGAAAAAGCACTTCGACCAGCCTGCCGAGCGGGTGGTCTGCCGCCTGAGCGACACCCTGTTCGCCATCGGCTGCGCCGACCGCACCCGCCGTGAGCTGGAAGAGGAGCTGAAAGCCATCTATGCCGAGATGCCCAAGGAGTGTGTGGCCTCGGTGGGCCTGATGCGCCGGGTGCCGTTCACCCAGTCCATCGGCGTGGCCGGCACCCGCGAGGTGCGCTGCAAGAACTGGGATGCCCTCTATGACCTGTGCGAGAAGCGGCTGGCCGCTGCACAGACCGCCGGCGGCGACCGCATCTACGACGGCGAATAATGCATAAGAGTCCCCCTTTTGAGAGAAACTACCCTCAAAAGGGGGATTTTTGTATGGAAAACCAGAAAAACGACAATCTCAATATGCTGGAAGCCATCGTGCAGAACACCGAGATGGGGAAGAACACCCTCGACCAGCTCGTGCCGATGGCGGAGGATGAGCAGTTCAAGGCGGAGCTTCTGCGCCAGCGCAATATCTACCGCCAGCTCAATCAGGAGGCCCACGCCGCCATCGACGCCTGCGGCGGCTCGGCCCAGGGCCAGAGCGCCATGGCGAAGCTCAACACCAAGGTGAGCATCGGCATGAAGACCATCACCGACAAATCTACCCGCAACCTCGCTGAGATGCTCACACAGGGCAGCGGCATGGGCGTGGTGGACTGCATCAAATCCCAGAAGGACTACCCCGACGCCGCGCCGGGGTCGAAGAGGCTGATGCAGAAGCTGCAGGATTTTGAGGAAGATAACAGGCTGAAGCTGGAGCAGTACCTGTAACGGAGCTAAGTTCTCTTTTGCGCGCCAAAAGAGAACCAGAAAAGCGCCGCTTTTCCGAGGCGCGGGCACGGGAAAGGGGCTGCTCGCCCCTTTCAGACCCCGAAGGGGAAGTCGAAACGGAAAAAAGCTAGCCGCTTCGCTAAACGCTTTTTTCTCGCTTCTCCGATTTGCTGCTTCGCAGCAGATTTTATAGATGCTGCAATAGAAAAAGCTCCTGCCCGGATGAGGCAGGAGCTTTTCGCAGCTAAAATTAGAGAGATTCGACCATCGCGGCGACGATCCTGGTCGCGGTGGCGACGTACTCGGTGATGCTGAACTTCTTGACCACCAGCACCTCATGGCCGTCCTCGTCGGCGTTATCGCTCATGGCGCGGAGGATGACGCAAGGCACATCGTTCTTGGCGGCGATCTGGCTCACAGCTGCACCCTCCATCTCCACGCAGTCGGGGGCGCATTTGGCCTCGATGGCGGCCTTGGTGGCGCTGTCGCCCACGAACATATCGCCGGTGGCGATCTTGCCTGCCAGAGCCTTGACGCCTGCGTCGGCGCAGGCTTTCTCGGCGGCGGCGATCAGGGCCGGGTCGCCGGTGTACTCCTTCAGGAAAGGCGGATTCTGGCAGATCATATCCAGCTGGGCGTCGTGGTAAAGCACCGTCTTGCCGATGACTACGTCGCCGATGCCGATCTTGCTGGTCATGTTGCCTGCGATGCCGGAGAAGATGATCTTCTCAGCACCGAACTTGGTGATGAGCACCTGGGTGGTGGCGGCGGCGTTGGCCTTGCCCATGCCTGCACAGCAGACGACCACCTGCTTGCCGGCCAGCGTACCCTTATGATACTCCACGCCGCCGTAGGGCTCGACCGTGACATTTTCCAGCCTGGCGCAGAGCTGGTCCACTTCGTCGGGCATTGCGCCCATGATACCGATAATCATAATTTTAATCCTTTTCTGCTTTGGCTCCCCTTTCTAGGGGAGCTGTCGAGCGGTAGCGAGACTGAGAGGTTGTTCCGCTGTTTTACACATTGAACAGGAACTCGATGACATCGCCGTCCTTCACGACGTACTCCTTGCCCTCGGTGCGCTGCAGGCCCTTGGCCTTGACGGCGGCGTAATCGAAATCGTGGGCCTCGAGGTCGCTGTAGGCGATGACGCTGGCGCGGATGAAGCCGCGCTCAAAGTCGCTGTGGATCTTGCCGGCAGCCTGCGGAGCCTTGGTACCCTTGCGGATGGTCCAGGCGCGGCACTCCTTCTTGCCGTCGGTCAGGAAGGAGATGAGGCCCAGCAGGTCGTAGCTGGCGGTGATGAGGTTGTCGAGGCCGCTTGCCTCGATGCCCATCTCGGCGAGGAAGGCTTTCTTTTCCTCGGGGCTGTAGTCGGCGATGTCCTCCTCGGTCTTGGCGCAGATGGGGATGTAGCGTGCGCCCTCTTCCTTGGCGCGTGCGGCCACCAGCGGGACGTACTTGTTGTTCTCGATGCCCTCCATAAGGTCGTCCTCGCCCACATTGCAGGCGTAGAGGACGGGCTTTGCGCTCAGCAGGCCCATCTCGTGGAGCACGGTCTGCTGCTCGGCGTCGTTCTCGTCAAAGTCGAAGCTGCGGGCGGGCTTGCCGGATTCCAGATGGGCGGCCAGCTGCTGCAGCCATGCGGCCTCGGCGGCAGCCCCCTTGTTGTTGCCGCTCTTTGCGGCCTTGGCCATGCGGCCTGCGCGGTTCTGGACGACTTCGAGGTCGGAGAGGATGAGCTCGTAGTCGATGGCGTCGATGTCGGCGATGGGGTCCACGGCCTCGGCCTTGGTCACGTCCTCCACGACGTGGATGATGTTGTCGTCATCGAAGCAGCGCACGACATGGACGATGGCGTCGCACTCGCGGATGTGGCCGAGGAACTTGTTGCCGAGGCCGGCACCCTGACTTGCGCCCTTGACGAGGCCGGCGATGTCTACGAACTCCACGATAGCGGGGGTCTTCTTGTTGGTCTGCCAGATCTCAGCCAGCTTATCCAGCCGCTTGTCCGGCACGGCCACGATGCCGCTGTTGGGCTCGATGGTGCAGAAGGGGTAGTTTGCAGCCTCCGCGTTCTTGGTGGAGGTGATGGCGTTGAACAGAGTGGACTTGCCGACGTTGGGCAGGCCGACGATACCTAATTTCATTTGTACTCATTCTCCTTCGATTTTCCTTGATTTTCAAGGGGCTTCAGCGTTTGGCGTCTTGGCTGTTACACCATTTTTACACCATTTTCGCATTTGGCTTTATTGGATTTCATCAGACTACACCATTTTGCTGAAATTGCTTGATGGCATAATCCAGCGATTCGGCAGTCACATGAACATACCGATCCATTGTTGTTTTGATGCCGGCCTGACCCAGCAGCTTTTGCAGCACCTTCGGTTGCATACCGCTTTCGATTGCTCTTGTAGCATAGGTATGTCGCAGGGCGTGCATACAAAAGTGTTTGATCCTTGCTTCGTCGCAGAGCTTATATAAGTGGGTATCATAGGAACTGTTCTTCGCTGGCTCTCCTGTTCGCCAGTTGACAAAAACAAGATCACGCATGACAAGCTTGGAAGAAACGCTTGTACGTCTGTCTATGTACTCAAGCGTTTTGTCCAGCGTCGGTGACTCCTTTTGCTCCGGGCGGCTATCCCAAATACCTTTGAGGATTTCATAAGCCCGATCCGTCAACGGTATTGTGCGGTAGCTGTGCTGCGTTTTCGGAGGACCAGCACGCCAATATTGTTCACCGTGTCGAAACTCCAATGTTTTGTTGATCGTGAGCATGCGCTTTTCAAAGTCAATCGCGTCCCACGTCAGTCCGATTATCTCTCCGGTACGCAAGCCGGTTTCAAGAATCAGTGCGTACTGATTGTAGTTGCGGGAGCGTTTCGCTGTTTCAAGAAACACGCGCTGCTCGTCACGGGTGAGGAACTTAATATCGTCTGTCGCACGAACCGGCTTTGTAAACCGCACACCGTCCATTGGGTGCTTGGCAATCAGGTCATTCATCTTCGCAGCCTTGAACATCGTACCCATTGTGATATAGGCTTGACGGATGGTGGAACCCGCATAGTCAGCATCCATCTGTATGAACACCTTTTTGCAGTGCATCGGCTTGACGTTGGCAATCATCATTTTGCCCATAACAGGCTGAATATTGTGGACATACCGCTCCCGATAATTGCGGAGCGTATTAGGGGCTAAATCACCCGCAATATTCTCAATCCAGAAATCAAACCATTGATCCACCGTCGTATCGGTGGCTACGAAAACATCCTCGTGCGCATCGGCACATTTTGATTCTTCAATCCGGTTGCGAGCTTCGGGGAGCGTCGGAAGATACTTCTCATGCCGCTTTCCTGTTTTATCTACGAACCGTGCGTAATATAAACCGTCCTTTCTCTGGCAGATACCCTTACCACATTCTTTGCCTTTTAGATTCTTACCCATAGATTGTATCCTTTCCGCGCTTGCGAAAAAGGACGCACTACTACAAATAAATTATAGCATATAACGTCCTTTTTCTCAAGCCGTTGCGCGAAAAAACTCTCCGCCTATTTGTAAATTTTTCGGAGCCTCTTATATCACCGACTTCTCACTGATGAATTGTTCAAACTCCTTTCGCTTGACCAGCTTCTTTGTGCCGACGAAAAACACGAACGGACAGTTGGGCGTCCTCAGTATTGTCTGCTTTTTACGGACCTGTTCACTCTTTCGGTCTTACTATGCTCTTTATATTCTGTATCAGTATTACTTGCGGGCGATTTCTGCCCCATGCAAGGGGAAGAATCCTGCACATCCATTGGGCAGATATTGCCCTCTGGACGGGAAGAAAGCTGCACCCTGTCCGGGATTTGCAGAAAGATGCGGTTCGCCTGATTCCAGCCCTGACGGACGCGGGTGATCAGCCCGGCATTTTCCAGCTCCCGCAGGGCGGTCTTGACCGTTTGCTCACTCCGATCTAGGTCATCCGCCATCTGCTTGATCGTATAGATCACATACACATTCCCATCCTCGGACACCCAGCCGCTTTTCTGGGAAAGTGTGGTGCGGTTAAGCAGCAGCCCATATAGCAGCTTGGCGTTGATGGAATATTCGCCCGCCAGCATGAAGCGCGGCAAGGGAATGAACGGCGGCAATGTGGTGCTCAGTTTGAAATAGATTTTTCATCACATCCTCTCTGGTCTGGTGTGATACGGCTGCTATGGCGGTTTTCTGTCAGGTCCGCGAGGGGAGTACGCAGCTGTGCCACCCTTTTTTTGCCCTCTTTGACTGATAATGCGGACAAATAACGGCAACAGCCCGGAAACTCTGCTTGCAATCGTGGACGCAGCGACGGCAGAGCGTGTCGTACGCCTTGCGTCCCCGGTCATTCAGGAAGAACGACCATTCCAGTTTTTTTGATTTGCTCATGCGTGGCATATCTGTACTCCCTTCACGAATTACAATTCGTTTCTCTGCTGCACTTTCAACAGTTCCCATATGTCAGCCATTCGTTCTTTCAGCTCGGCAACGTCGTCCTCGTAGCAGCGTCCAGTACTGTTGATGCGGCGGCAAATCTGGTTGACGTTCGAGGCGACACGGCTGACGGCACCAGCTAACTTTTTCTGCTCGGTGTAATCGACCTTGATGATGTACCCGTCAATCAGCATTTTCCGGGCATACGCGCCGAAGTTGCGGGTGCCGAGTTGGTTCATCTTGTGGCGAACTACGCTCAATTCCTGCTCATTCAGGCAGATTTCCTTGCGGATGGGTCGTGTGCGGTCTGGCATGATAAAACACTCCTTTCACTTTACAACGGACATTTTTAAGTCAAAACGCAGGTATCGAAATGAGAAATTTTCAAAAAAATATGCGCCCCCGCTTTTGCGAAAGCGGGAGCGCGTTGTATCTGCGGATATGAGATTTGAGAGAGTAGCAAGCACATCTGGTGTCCGTACACACCGGAAAAATGAGCAGTTCAGCTTTGCAGCCGATACGCCCATTTTGATTTTTGGGGAAGCCCCAAACCCTTGATTTTTGAGTTGAAAATACTTCCTGAACTTTTCCGGAAAGCCCTTGCTTTTATTCGCTTTGACGATTATAATTATACTGTGATTTTGTAAGCAGACGCAGGAATGAACTGCAACAGGAGTACCGCCCATGAAGTATTTATCTATCACACAAACCGCCGAACGCTGGGGTATCTCCACCCGCCGTATTCAGATTTTGTGCGGCGAGGGGCGCGTCCCCGGCGCTATCCGCATTGGCACAGTCTGGGGGATCCCAGAGGATGCAGCGAAGCCGGCGGACGCAAGAATCAAGAGCGGAAAGTATATCAAGAAGCCCGCCGAAAATGAAAAATGAGCCGCAGATTATATCAGCGACTCTAACTCGAAATAATAGGGTCTATTCCATCCCGCGGGTGCGAATGGGCGCACTGACCCCTTGGTTACGACTCTACCTAAATCGTCGATTCGACAAACGATGACAGCGTTGGATAAAGATTTAGTCCTTCCGACACGGGATAGGTCTTTGTCCAATATAAGAATTTACATGTACGGAGGATTACGCAATGTCAACTTTTGAAATCATTATGGCTATTATCAATGTTGCTGCGCTTATCATAGTTCCTATTGCCGCTGTATTTATCGGTCAAAAGCTACAAGACCGCAATCAGAAACGCAAAGATAAGATGGAAATTTTCAGAGTGCTTATGATGAATCGCGGTATTGGCTGGACTGCCGATACCGTTCGTGCCTTAAACATCATTGATGTTGTTTTCTCAGACGATGATAGTGTTAGGGCAAGATGGAGGGAGTATTATAACCAGCTCTGTATTCAGACACCAAATGTTATGCAGCGCAAGCAAATCCAAGAGGCACAAGACAAATTATTAGAGGCCATAGCTCAGTCACTTGGATATAAAAAGCAGGTAACTTGGGAGACGATTCAAAATCCATATATTCCTCAAGGAATGCTAAATGCCATGCAACAACAGCAGAATATTCAAAACGGACAAGAGCAGTTGGCAAGTGCAGTAGAAATATTTACAAAAGCCTTTAGATCTGCAAATCCTCAACCAGATAGTACAACGGTTCAGCGAAAGGAGGATATCCATGCCAACACTTGAATGGATTGGAAAGAGCAAGGTGATCAGTCACCATCAGGACGTGCCGTTTCGGGTGTTGGAGCGCAAGTACAGCTTTGATGAAAACGGGCAGCACGGCGAGGATAACGGCAGCGAAAACATGATCATCCGGGGCGATAATCTGGAAGCCCTGAAAGCGCTGCTGCCCCGGTATGAGGGGCGCGTCAAGTGCATCTACATCGATCCGCCCTACAACACCGGCAACGAGGGCTGGGTTTATAACGATAATGTCAATGACCCGAAGATCAAGAGGTGGCTGGGCGAGGTTGTCGGCAAAGAGGGCGAAGACCTGACCCGCCACGACAAGTGGCTGTGCATGATGTACCCGCGGTTGAAGCTGCTGCAAAAGTTGCTGGCGGATGATGGGGCAATCTTTATCAGTATTGATGACGCAGAATTCTTCAATCTCCGTTCTATTTGCAATGAAGTATTCGGTGAGCAAAACTTTATAGCCACTGTAATATGGCGTAAAAACTATGCGCCTAAAAGTACAGCGAAACACTTTTCAGAGGATCATGACTATATTCTGGTATTTGGAAAAAATGCAGATATGTGGACACCTCATAAAATGCCAAGAACTGAAAAGCAGAATAAGGCATATAAAAACCCGGATAATGATCCTCGTGGTTTATGGCGTCCCAACAATTTAGCTGCAAGAAATTATTATAGTAAAGGTACATACTCCATCACATGCCCAAGTGGACGTGTAATTAATGGGCCACCATCTGGCTCGTATTGGCGCGTTTCAGAAGAGAAGTTTCACGAACTGGATAAAGATGGCCGAATTTGGTGGGGGAAAGATGGAAATAACGTTCCTGCTCCCAAAATCTTTCTCACAGAAGTTTCTGATGGTATCGTTCCGCAGACCTTATGGTCATATGAAGAAGTTGGCCATACTCAGGATGCAAAAAAGGAGATTAAGTCTATTTTTAGTGGGGAAATGCCATTCGACACACCCAAGCCATATCGCTTAATAGAACGTATCTTGCAGATTGCTTCTGATTCCGATTCTATCATCCTCGACTCCTTCGCAGGTTCCGGTACTACCGCCCATGCTGTCCTCAACATGAACAAGGCGGACGGCGGACACCGCAAGTTCATTCTTGTCGAGATGATGGACTACGCCGACAGCATCACCGCCGAGCGCGTCAAGCGCGTAATCAAGGGCTACGGCGAGGGGAAAAACGCCGTGGAGGGCACGGGCGGCAATTTCAGCTTCTATGACTTGGGCGAACCGCTGCTTGTGGGCGATTGCCTGAATGAAGCCGTTGCCCCGGAGAAAATCCGGGAATACATCTGGTTCATGGAAACCAAGCAGCCCTACGCCCCGCCCAGCGGCGGCAATCCGTATTACCTCGGCAGGCACAACAGCACGGGCTATTACTTCTACTACGAGCCGCAGCGCGTGACGGTGCTGGACTATGCGTTCCTCTCCACCATTACGGAAAAAGCCGATGGAACGGTGATCTATGCCGACCGCTGTTCCATCAGCGAGGACAAGCTGGCAAAAATGAGCGTTACATTCAAGAAGATTCCACGCGATATTAGCAGATTGTAAGGGGGTATTCGCTGTATGGAACTGAAATCATATCAGAAAAAGGTGATAGCGGACTTGACCCGCTATCTGGAACTGCTGAACGAAACAAAGAGTGACGCAGCGGCGTTTCGCCTGTTTTGGCAGGAGAAATCAGCCCCGGCTTTAGGGCTATACCAAAACGTGATACCCGGTGTCCCGAACCTCTGTTTCAAGGTGCCGACGGGCGGCGGCAAGACCTTTATTGCCTGCAACGCCGTTCGCCCTATCTTTGACGCGCTCCCCGCTACCAAGACAAAGGCGGTCGTGTGGCTTGTTCCCTCGGACGCGATTCTGACGCAGACGGCGAAAGCCCTGAAAGACACGTCCCACCCCTACCGTCAGAAAATCGACGTGGATTTCGGCGGGCGCGTGGAGGTCTACACCAAGCAGGAGCTTTTGAACGGTCAGAACTTCAACCCCACCGCCATAACGGAGCAGTTGTCAGTTATGGTGCTGTCCTACGATTCGTTCCGTGGGCGCGGCAAGGAGGTCTTGAAAGCCTATCAGGAGAACAGCAACCTTGCCGAGTTTGCAAAGGTACTGGGCAAGCCCGACAGCCCCATTGATAAAGCGGACGAAACCGCCCTATTCCAGATTATCAACCAGCTTAACCCGCTTGTCGTCGTGGACGAGAGCCACCATGCCCGGTCGGAATTGAGCCTTGAAATGCTGGAAAACTTCAACCCCTGCTTTGTGCTGGATTTGACCGCCACGCCGAAAAAGGAGAGCAATATCATCTCCTATGTGGACGCGGTGCAGCTGAAAAACGAACACATGGTAAAGCTGCCTGTTATCGTCTATAACCGGGACAGCCAATCCGAGGTGCTGGTTGACGCAATTGACCTGCGGAACAAGCTGGAAGAAATTGCAGATGCGGAGTACACCAAGACGGGCAAATATATCCGTCCTATCGCGCTGTTTCAGGCGCAACCGAAGGGCAAGGAGGACGCGACCACCTTTGAAAAGCTGCGGGACAAGCTGGTGGACGCCGGTATTCCCGCCGAACAGATCGCCATTCGTACCGCCGATGTGAACGAGTTGAAAAACACCGATTTGATGTCCCCAAACTGCCCGATTCGATACATTATCACGGTCAATGCGCTGAAAGAGGGCTGGGATTGCCCCTTTGCCTATATCCTTGCGTCTCTTGCCAATAAGACAAGTCAGGTTGACGTGGAGCAGATTTTGGGACGGATTCTCCGTCTGCCCCATACGAGCCAGCACACGCAGAGCGCACTCAACATGTCCTATGTGCTGACTTCCTCCAACGACTTCAACAATACCGTGGCGCATATTGTCAAGGGCTTGAACAGCGCGGGCTTCAGCGATAAGGACTATCGGATCGGTGAGTCCGCAAAACCGCAGATTCCCGAACAGGCAGCAGAGCAAATCGCGCTGCCTGCCCCACAAGGAACTTCCAAACCGGAAAGCGCCGAGGACGATTTTTCGGGGCTGGATGGGAAATTGATCGGGGCAGAGTTGGAGCGGCGCAGAGAACAGGCGCAAACGCCCGAAACCGCCCCGAAAGCCGACACCATGCTGGACGCTGCCGCAGAGGCCGAAAAGGCGTACACAGACGCTATCCATCAGACCGGCAATGATCCGGTGATGGACAATCTTCCGTGGGAGGTGCGGGATAAAGTGAAATCATTTCAGGTGAATCCGCAGTTCCGGGAGGATATTGAAACGCTGCAAATCCCGCAGTTTTTTCTGAAAGTTGAGCAATCTTTGTTTACGGACGGTTCTTTTGAATTGCTGGACAAGGAAATGCTGGCAGAGGGTTTTACCCTCAAGGGTAAGGCATACGATATTGACTTTGCCGCCGCAGACGATGAAATCCGCGAAATTGACGTGCGGGAGCAGGACGGCGGTTTGCCGAAGGTGTTCAAGATGGAGAGCGCCGAGCAGCGGTACTTCAAGGAGTGGTTCAACAATCTGCCGCCGGAAAGCCGGGTACGTCAATGCAAGGATATGATGTTCAATCAGCTTAACAAGCTGAACATGGTAGACGCTGCCGAACTGAAAGCCTACATAAACCGCATTGTGGACGATATGGATAAGGCGCAGCTTGCCGCTATGGAGAAAGCCCCGCTGGGCTGCGCGGCGAAGATCCGCGACAAGATTGAAACACTGCTGGAAGCCCACTATCGGGAAACTTTTGATAAATGGCTGGAAACGGAGCGTATTGTCTGCACGCCCTCGTTCCGCCTGCCCCTCGCAATCCATCCCACCACCCATACTGACATATACGCCCGTTCGCTGTACACGGCGGAGGACGGCGACATGAACAAACTGGAACAGAAGCTGGTTGTGGAATTGACCGCCCTGCCGAATGTCCGCTGGTGGCACAGAAATATTGCGCGTCAAGGGTTTGCAATCAACGGCTTTATCAAGCACTACCCCGATATTCTGATTATGACCCAAAGCGGCAAGCTCATCTGTGCGGAAACCAAGGGCGAACACCTGAAAAACGACGACAGCCGGGAAAAAATCGCACTCGGTCAAGCATGGCGCACAGCAGCGGGCAAGGACTATCGCTATTACATGGTGTTTGAGAATGACGAAAACCTCTTGCCAGGTGCAATGAGTATGAGCCAGTTTATCGACACGGTTAAGGCGCTGTAAAAGACTCTTATTCGCAAGGGTCTATAATTTCTACCTCCATGTTTGATCGATGCAAAAGCACAAGTTTATACAGTTTCAGGCAGCAGGAGCAATTCTGCTGCCTTTTTCTTTAGGTGACTGTTCCGCTCACCTTGCGTCTGCGGATTGTCATAATTTTCAAAAAGGAGCGTGGTAGTAATGAAATTGGAAACCGTTCAAAGGAGGTGGTGCGCCGATGCAAAGCAGAAAACGCAGACGGATTCTGATGCAGGAGGCGGAATATGGCGAAACCGCTTGACCCCAAAGCGATAGAGGCAGAGCGGAAAACCAGCAGCCGAGCTGAACGCAGAGAGCAAAAACGCCGCCAGATGCAGGACGAGATTTCTTATAACCAGCGTGGAAATGGCGTTATTATTATCCCACCGCAGAAACGGCGGGAACTTGCAGAGGAGCCGCCCAAACTCCGTGTTGCGGCGTACTGCCGCGTCAGCACACAGGAGGAAAAGCAGGTCGGCAGCTTTGATATGCAGATCCACCATTTTGCCAAGAGGATTGAGGCAAATCCGCAATGGGAGCTGGTTGAGATTTATCAAGACGAGGGCATCAGCGCAACTACCGTTGAAAAGCGTCTTGGCTTTCAGAAAATGATTGCCGACGCAGTTGACGGGAAGATTGACCTGATCCTCACGAAAAGTATCAGCCGTTTTGGTAGAAATATCGTGGATATTTTGGACAATCTGCGAACGCTTTCTGCCCTGAACCCGCCCGTTTCCGTTGAGTTTGAGACAGAGGGGATCACTTATACCGGTGATGGGCGGAATAATCTTCTAATCTCGCTACTGGCGGCTCTGGCTGAAATGGAATCCCAGCAAAAGAGCGAGGCAATTAAGGCTGGTATCCGCTGGCGGATGGCAGAGGGTATCTACAAGTTCTCCGTTCAGAATACGCTTGGTTTCTATCGTGATCATTTCGGGCGGCTTGTCATTGAGCCGACCGAGGCAAGAATTGTTGAGTACATCTATGAAAGCTGCTTGGAGGGCGCAACCCCGGCAGAAATCGCCGCTGCACTGACAGAACAGGGTATCAAGTCTCCAATGGGGAACGATCTCTGGTCTGCCGGTACTGTCCGCAGCATCCTCCGAAATGAGAAATACTGCGGTGATGCTTTGATGCAGAAAACCTATACCAAGGATTTTCGCACCCATAAATCCGTCAAAAATACAGATTTGAATATGTATTTCAAGGAAAATCACCACACAGCGATTATCAAAAAAGAGGATTGGATCAAGGTACAAAAGTTGCTGTCAGAGCGGCACAGCACAGCAGAACGAGCAACATTGCGCCGTTTGAGCAATCACTTCGTCGCATACCGCGTAAAGGATGGTCTTTTCAAGGGCTATCTGTTCATTGATTCCCGCTGGTCTTTTATGGAACGTCAGGAGTTTATGAAAATCGTGGATGAGGCGCAAAACACTATGAAATGAAAGGATTTTTACTATGAACTTCGATTTTTCCGCTTTGAACTTTGAAACCATCGACTCCAACATCAACGCCTATCCGGATATGTTCCTGAATCAGAATGGCGTGACTTTCACCAAGAAGGTGCTTGAGGACTTGGGCTATCCCGGCTTTGTTTTGTGCCTGCTGGATGCGAAAGCGAGGGTATTTGCGATCCGTTCCTGCAAGAGCAACGAACCGAAGGGATTCAAGTTCTCCAAGCCGAGAGGCGAACAGAAAGGTGTTGTTACGATCTCAAACAAGAATCTGCTTGACCCGCTTCGCGCTGTCACCGGCGAGGACTGGATTCCCGGCAAGCGTTACAGGGTGCGCGGGTTCTGGGTTGCCGATGCAAAAACCATGTGCTTTGACCTTAATGAGGGCGTTCAGGAGGACTTTCGCCCTGTTACGCCGAGCAATGACGCAGAATAATCCCTGATATTCAGAGAGAAAAGGGAGAGCAAAAGAGCGGCGGCAAGCCGCCTGAGCGAGAAAGCCACCTCTCCCTTTTCTCCCTCGCTGCTGCTATGGAAACCGTGGAAAACCGCAAGCGGTTTACACACCGTTCCCATAGCCTACGCTTCCCCTCTTTTTCCTCTCTGGCTTTCTCCCTATACAGAGAAAAGTATCCATTTTTTGTTCCGAGGACGTACAGTTGCCGTGATGGGCGGAGGGCGGCGTGTCAATATGACAAAGAAAAGTAAACAGCGCACAGGCAGTTTTATCCTCAAAAAAAGCCCCGAAGCATGACAAAAAAGAAGCCCAGCACCACGACATTAACGTGATGTTGGGCTTCTTACTTAATTCCATTCCTCAGCTAAGAGGAAATCGCGGATATTTCGGTGCTTGATACCGTTTCGGCTCATATCAAACTCATCGAGAGAAACAACGTACTTCGGGAAGTTGTCGCGGATAGAGTCATACGCGCCGAACTCGCGGTTGACCGTTTCGTCGGAGGCGAGCAGATAGCACACCTGAACGTACAGCTTTTCGCCGCGCTTGTCGCATACAAAATCAATTTCCTTGTCGCCCGTCCTGCCGACAGTCACTTCATAACCCCGGCGCAGCAGCTCAAGATAGACGATGTTTTCCAAAATGAGGTTGATGTCCCGCATATTGCCGCCAAAGACCGCCTCGCGGATGCCGTGATCGGCAATATAGTACTTCTCATTGGAGGCAAGGATCTGTTTGCCCTGCAAGTCCTCCCGCTTCACCTGATAGAAAAGGTACGCCTCGCAGCAGTATTTGATATAGTTCAGAATTGTTTCCGGGGCGACGGTGCGCTGCTCGTTTTTCAGGAACTTTGCAAGAGAGGTCGCCGAGAAGGTCGTTCCCACATTGGCAATCACATAGGCCATAATCCGTTCCAGCAAATCTACATCCCGGATTTTATTCCGCTTCACGATGTCCTTGAGCTGGACAGAGTTGAACAGATCGTGAAGATATTGCTTGGACGGCGCATCCGCATATCGGAGATTTGCGAGATAGGGCATCCCTCCGGCGAGCAAATACTTTTGGAAACACTGCTGGATGGAGGTATCGGGCGCAATTGAGCGATATAGCTCCATGAACTCTCCGAAGGAGAACGGATAGATCACAAACTCCACATACCGTCCGCCCAAATAGGTCGCAAGCTCACCGGACAGCAGCTTTGCATTGGAGCCGGTGATATAGATGTCGCAATCCAGCGAAACACGGAGAGAGTTGATGCACTTCTCCCAGTCCTTGACCTCCTGAATCTCATCGAAAAAGAGGTAGACCTTGCCGCCGATCTCCTTGGCACGTTTGGTGATCTCGTCGTGCAGCGCCTGCGCGGTTTGCAGGTGAGAATAGCTCATATCCTCAAAGTTGATGGCGATAAACTGCGCCGAGCTGACGCCGGACTCCGTGAGTTCCTGCTGGATCAGCTCCAACATGACCGACTTTCCGCAGCGGCGAATACCGGTCATGACTTTAATCAGCTCTGTTCCGAGAAAAGGACGGATACGGCTCATATACAGTTCGCGTTTGATCATAAAACTTGACCCTCCTTCCGTGGCCACCACAGTATATCACATTTACGATTGAAACTCAATGGAGAAATTGAAAAAGTATAAGTTATAACTGATAAAATACATAATTAGACAAATGATTTAAGATAAGGATTTGCTATTCAAGCAAAGCCTTGCAAAGGTAAGATTCTACCCTTTATTGGCACACGAAATGCCGTTGTCACAAGGCGGAGTGGCAAGATAGGAAGGAAAGCCAAACGACGTACTGGCGATATTTTTCTCCATATTCGCCCCGAAATGCAGCAGAAAATAAAACAACCATCGGCATATCCGTTGAGCGGTTAGGCCGATGGTTGTGCGCTTCCCCAGAGCTTATATTCGATTTTTTGTGGGCAGTAGTAGTGAGTCTTTTCCACGCCTGCAATCCAATTTTTCATACACCATTTTGGCGTGGAACAGTATAGAATTACATGAAGTTATATAGCGGCAATTTGTGCTGGAAACACGCTGAAATCAGGAATTGCCGGTATTTATAGAGTGATATTGAGATATAGGATCAGGCGAATCGCCCTCGATACCTAATTTCATATAAAATACGCTCCTTCACGTTATGGTAGACATAATAATACATCTACCATTATACGCGAAGGAGCGTATGAGTGCAAGTATCAATCCTTCAGTTTGCTCAGATAGCGGTAGATGGTCGCCTCCGAGGAGCCCAGCTGTGCCGCCACCTCGCTGACCGCGCCTTTCATGTAGAAGATGCCCGCCTGCTGCAGGTCTTCCACGATGCGGACCTTCTCGTCCATGGTCAGCCGGTCGGGCGGCAGGGCGCTGCCGGTCACGTCGGTGATGGCGGCCTGCACCGCGTCGGGCAGGCTGCTGACGAAGTTTTCGACGCCCAGCGTGGGGCCGGGCTCCTGATGGGCCCCGCAGAGGGCCAGAAGCTCCTGCGCCATCCGGCTGTACTTGGCGGCGTCAAAGTTGATGCAGAGCATCCCGACAAGCTCGCTGCCGTCCTTGATGAACATGGTGGAGGAGCGCAGCCGCCCCTTGGCCTGCGACGCACCCTGATAGCCTGCCACATAGGGCTGCTTTTCGTAGACTTTGCCGTGGATGAACCGCAGGGCCATATTGGACAGCGGTGCGCCCTCGGTGCGGCCGCTGATGTTGTTGTTCACGATGGCTGCGATGGTGCCTTCCTCGCTGGTCAGGTCGTGCAGCACCACTTCATAGTCCGGCCCCAGCGCCTCGCCCAGAAACGAAACGAGTGTCCGGTAGGGTTCCAGCCGTGCATCCATGTATGTCACCACTTTCCACGTTGTTTCATGAGGGAAATGATGAGAATTTATTCTCATCCTGCTGCCTATATCATATCACGTTCGCGTGTTATTGACAATGAGAAACTGAAAACTCAATGTATTTTCGTGAAAGTGCTTCAAAATATCCGCGGGATTTGTCACAAGTGATAATAATTTCTCATCAAGAGAGAAAATTGTTGACTTTTGCCGCCCACCGCGTTAGGATAGGGTCAGGACAAGGGGCGTCAAGGCAAGCGATGCCCCTGCAATTGAGAAAAGGAGAGAGAATTATGAAACAGGCACTCGCCACTGCACAGGCGCCCGCCGCCATCGGGCCGTATTCGCAGGGCATCGCAGCAGGCCAGACGGTCTACGTCTCCGGCCAGCTCCCCATCGACCCCGCCACCGGGGCCATCCCCGAGGGCATCGCGGCCCAGACCGCACAGTCCCTCAAGAACATCCAGGCCATCCTTGCCGAGCAGGGCATGACCCTGGCCGATGTGGTCAAGACCACGGTCTTTCTGGCCGACATGAACGACTTTGCCGAGATGAACAAAGTCTACGGCGAATACTTCGCCCAGCCCTTCCCCGCACGGAGCGCCGTGCAGGTGGCGAAACTGCCGAAAGGCGCACCGCTGGAGATCGAATGCATCGCCGTGAAGTAACAGAGCATCCTATAAGAGAAAGAGACGGTGCAACACTATGGAACAGAACATGTTCATTCGCATCCTGAACAGTGAGATGGAGCTGGCTACCGGCTGCACCGAGCCGGGCGCTGTGGCGCTGACTGCCGCCGAGGCGGGTCAGGCCCTGCGGAAGGCCGGTGTGGACAAGGCCGAAGAGATCACGGTCAACGCCAGCATCAACATCATCAAGAACGCCATGTCGGCGGGCATCCCCGGCACCGATTACGAGGGCATGGACTATGCCGCCGCCATCGGTGCGCTGGGCGGCGACCCGGTCTATCTGCTGGAAGTCATGAACCACGTCCCCCGCGAGACGGTGGAAGCTGCCGCCGCGCTGGTCAAAGCCGGCAAGGTCAGGGTGAATGTGGCGCAGGTGCCGCAGAAGCTTTACATCGAGGTCATTGCCAAGGGCGGCGGCCATACGGGCCGCGCCATCGTCCGCGACCTGCACACCAACGTCGTGCTGGTGGAGCAGGACGGTGCGGCCACCCTCGACAAGCGGGACACGGACACTGCCGCCGCAGGCGACAGCAATGTGGTCTCCCCGGAGCAGATCGCGTCCTTCCTGACCGTCCGCTCCATCTGGGATTACTGCACCAAAGAGCTCGACCCGATGAACGACCCCATCGACATCATCCGCAGTGCCGTGAAGGTAAACTCCGTCATCAGCGATGAGGGCCTCTCGAAGGAATACGGCCTCGCCATCGGACGCAACCTCGACCTCAACTGCCGCAAGGGCCTCATGACCCGCGATCTGACCACCAACTCCATGATAGCCGCCGCTGCGGGCGCAGACGCCCGTATGGCAGGTGCTCCGGTGTCGGTGGTGGCAAACTCCGGCAGCGGCAATCAGGGCATCACTGCGACGATGCCCGTCGTGGCTGCTGCCCGCTGGCTGGACATCGACGAGCCCACCATGCTGCGTGCCGTCACCCTGTCGAACCTCATCGCCATCCGCATCAAGTCGAAGTTTGGCCGTCTGAGCAACCTGTGCGGCGCCACCGTCGCCGGCACCGGCGCGGCCTGCGGCATTACATACCTGCTGGGCGGCGGCTACCATGAGATATGCTGCGCTATCCAGAACATGGTGGGCAATGTCACCGGCATGGTGTGCGACGGCGCAAAGGCCGACTGCGCCCTGAAAATTTCCACCTGCGTCAATGCTGCCTGTCAGGCAGCGGCCATGGGTACCCGCGGCGTCCGCGTCCAGAGCACCGACGGCATCGTGGAAGAGAACGTGGAGCGCACGCTGGACAACTTCGCCATCCTCAGCACCCACGGCACCAGCGACAGCGTCATCCTCGACCTGATGCTCAACAAAGAACATGCTCCGGACGCCGAATAAGCGTCCTCGCAATACCCTGGCAAGCCTGCATCCGCATCCTGCAAAAAACACCCTGCGCCCGAAGCGCAGGAGAATTAGGGGTAAATGATTATGAAAAAGCTATTCGATAACCTGCCGTTCCGGCTGCTTCTCGGTATCATCATCGGCGTCATCCTGGGTCAGGTCTTCCCGGAGAGCGTCATGAAGGTGGTCGTCACCTTACAGTATATCATGGGCCAGCTCATCACCTTCTGCGTGCCGCTCATCATCATCGGCTTCATCGCCCCGTCCATCACCAAGCTGGGCAAGAACGCTTCCCGCCTGCTGGGCGTGGCGATCGTGATCGCTTACGTTTCCTCTGTCTGCGCAGCCCTCATGAGCACCGGCGCAGGCTACGCCCTCATCCCGCACCTGTCCATCGACACTGAGGTGGCCGGTCTGCGGACCCTGCCCGACGTCGTGTTCGAGCTGAACATCCCCCAGATCATGAGCGTCATGAGCGCCCTCGTGCTCAGCGTTCTGGTGGGTCTGGCCGCTACCTGGACCAACAGCAAGCTCACCTGTGACTTCCTCGGCGAGTTCCAGAACATCGTGCTGGACATCGTCGGCAAGATCATCATCCCCATGCTGCCCTTCTATATCGCCGCGACCTTCTGCAACCTGAGCTATGAGGGCATGATCACCCACCAGCTGCCGGCCTTCATCCAGATCATCCTCATCGTCATGGCAGGCCACTATATCTGGCTGGCTGTCCTGTACCTGCTGGCCGGCGCATACTCCGGCAAGAACCCCTGGAAAGTCCTCCGCCACTACGGCCCCGCTTACCTGACCGCTGTCGGCACCATGTCCAGCGCCGCCACCCTGGCTGTCGCTCTGGACTGCGCCCGCAAGAGCAAGGTCCTGCGCAAGGATATGGTCAGCTTCGGCATCCCCCTGTTCGCCAACATCCACCTCTGCGGCTCTGTCCTGACTGAGGTCTTCTTCTGCATGACCATCTCCAAGATCCTCTACGGCCACCTGCCCAGCATCGGCACCATGCTCCTCTTCTGCGCCCTGCTCGGCATCTTCGCCATCGGCGCTCCCGGCGTCCCCGGCGGCACCGTCATGGCTTCTCTGGGCCTCATCACCGGCGTTCTGATGTTCGATGGCGCCGGCACCGCTCTGATGCTGGCCATCTTTGCCCTGCAGGACAGCTTCGGCACCGCCTGCAACGTCACCGGCGACGGCGCTCTGACCCTGATGCTGACCGGCTACGCCGAGAAGCACGGCATCAAGAACAACGACAACATCCAGAGCCCCATCCTGTAAAGACTGCTTCAAAGGATTTGAGCGCATTTCCCTGAAAATACCAGAAACCGGGCTGCGTCCCCCATTCTGACCAGCCCGTGATATGCAAAAGGGGCCTCCTGCAAAGGAGGCCCCTTTTGGTGCGTTATAGGGAGACAGGCGGCTTGGGGAAGGGCCGGAGGGTGTCGCTGACGCCGGTGATATAGTTCATATCGACGTCATAGAATTTCGCCAGCTGGATGAGGCACTCGACCGGGATGCGCACTTTGCCCTTTTCGTAGTCGGAATAGGTGGTCTGGGCAACATGGATAGCCCGCGCGACCTGCGTCTGGTTGAGGTCGTGGTCGCTGCGCAGTGCCTTGATGCGTTCCGTGTATAGCATAGGATTCACCTCTTTGTAGAAAGTCTACAAAGGATGGCCCGAATATCTTGATTTTTAACGGATAATCCGTTAAAATAAGAGCCAAGACAGAGACTTGGGCGGAAGAGTGCTCAAGAAGGCCCGAAAAGTGACTTGAAACAGGAGGCAGTCAAAATGAAAAATATCACGCGGCGTGGATTTTTACAGCTTGGGGCGGCAGCAGCTCTGGTGTGTGCGGCGGCACCGCTGACGGGGTGCAGGAAGAAAAATATTAAAAAACTTGTACTGGGCGACTGGTACATGGAAGGCTATAGCCGACTGGAGTACGCAATATATGATAATGGAAGCTGTCAGGTTCGGAGTGGGTATGGCCTCGGAAAATGGTCGATTGTAAATGACGACAAACTTAGAATTTCAGATTTTTATGGGCAGACACTGATTTACAAAATTGAAAAAATCAGTAAAAAGTCAATGACGCTTAGACTGATTTGGGATGGAAAGGAAAGCGAAACAGCAGATACATTCTACCACACGGCAGAAGAGGCAAAAAAAGGAGCATAAATGTTTTTCTTTTTTACAATACCTTGGATATTCGTCATTGCACTTGTTGTAATAGCTTTGGGCATAGGTGTCAGTGTACTTCAGTTTATTTTAGACCACATCGTCATCATTTCAATCATCATCTGGCTTCCGGTAGCGTGGGTCACATGGACAATGTGGAAGTATTATGATGATGACGATGACGAAAAGGTGGAGTGTGTGCTATATCCACTTTTTCTGGTTCCGGCGTATGCAGAGCTGATACGACTGATAGTGACCGTCCTCAATGCGCTGGATAATGATCTGTGGGCTTTTTTCTTGTATCTCCCTACGGCGCCGGTGGTGTTTTTGATAATACTTGCAGTGTGCATGGGAGTTGCGGCGGGGCTGGTATGGCTTTATAAAAAGGTTATCAAATCAAAGGTTGTAACGATAGTGTTTGGCATTTTGATAGCCTCATCAATGACATATTACCTCTGGAATCTGAGCTAGTGACGATGAGCAACACGATACTTACTGGTGAGGCGGCCGCCGACATCCTCGCCGCCATGCAGAAAGCCGGGCTGAACGGCTGGGAGATGTTCGTACCCGAGGGCGTGGAGGAAATCGCTCCGGGGGCTTTTGCGGGGATGAAGAATCTCCGGCGGGTGCAGCTGCCCAAAACGCTGCGGAGAATCGGTGCAGCTGCGTTTTATGGCTGTGAGAATCTGACCCAGATCACACTGCCTGCTGGGCTGGTGGAACTCGGCACAGCGGCATTCAAGAACAGCGGCTTGCAGGAGATAAGCATCCCGCCCAGAGTGGCAAGGCTGGGCGGCGAAGCTTTCGCAGACAGTGCTTTGCGGTGCGCGGAGATAAAAGGACGCCAGACGGGAGAGTCGATGTTTCGCGGGTGCTGTCAGCTGGCAAAAGTACAACTGAGCGGCAACATCCGCAAAATCGAGGCTGGAATGTTCCGGGACTGCGCCGCCTTAAAAACGCTCCGGCTGCCGGAGAAGCTGGAGCAAATTGGAATAGAAGCATTCGCGGGCTGCGGCGCACTGGAACGGCTGAGCATCCCGGAAAGTGTGCGTGAGATAGGGGAGGGCGCGTTCCGGGGCTGTGCATTTGAGACGGTCCATATCCCGGAGGCTGTCGAAGAACTGCACTGGGAGATGTTCAGCGAGTGCAGACAGCTAAAGAGCGTGTATATCCCGGCGGGCGTGAAATACATAGAAGCGGATGTGTTTTACGGCTGTGATGCGCTGAAAAATGTCTGCTTCGGTGCAGACCTTGCCGCAATGCAGGCCATCCGCATCGGCGAGGGCAACGAAACGCTTTCAAAAGCGGTTTTGCGCTGTGGGATTTTGAACAAGCCGGAGACCGGAGAAAAGTAAAGAGGGCGGGAGGGACGAACAATGTCCCTCCCGCCCTCTTTGTCTGCCAAAGATTCAAAAATCATACAAAACCTTCTTTATTTTGTCATAACTGTCCCGTATAATAAAATATAGGTCAACATCAGAATTGCGGCCAGCGCCCGGCGGGGCTGGCTTTGGACTGGATAGAGGAGGAACACTCACATGGCAAACGAAAAGATACTCGTTGTGGACGACGATACCAACATCTGCGAGCTGCTGCGGCTCTACCTGACCAAGGAGGGCTATCAGGTCACGACGGCCAACGACGGCGAAGAGGGCCTTGAAAAGTTCAACCAGCTCAAGCCCGACATGGTGCTGCTGGACGTCATGATGCCCAGGATGGACGGCCTCGAGGTCTGCCGCCGCATCCGCAAGCTGGGCAACACCCCGGTCATGATGCTGACGGCCAAGGGCGAGACCTTTGACAAGGTGCTGGGCCTCGAGCTGGGCGCAGACGACTACATGGTCAAGCCCTTCGATACCAAAGAGGTCGTGGCCCGCATCAAGGCGGTGCTGCGCCGCTGCACCGTCACCACGTCCCAGACCGAGAGCTCCGAGGGCGTCATCGAGTTCGACAACCTCCGTCTCGACATGAACAGCTACGAGCTGCGGGTCAAGGGCAAGGTGGTGGAAGCTCCCCCGAAGGAGCTGGAACTGCTGAACTGCCTCGCCTCTCACCCCAACCGGGTCTACACCCGCGACCAGCTGCTGGACGAGGTGTGGGGCTTCGAATACTACGGCGACAGCCGCACCATCGACGTCCATGTCAAGCGCCTGCGCGAGAAGCTGGCCGGTGCTTCCGATAAATGGGAGCTGAAGACCGTCTGGGGCGTGGGCTATAAATTCGAGGTGCGTCAGTAATGCGCAAAAGTGTTTCCGTCGCGTTCTTCTCTCTCATGAGCACCCTGCTCATCTTTGGCACGGTGATCATGGGAAGCTCGGAGCTGGTGCTGTTCAGCAACTACTTCGCCCAGGAGCGGTACGACGTGCTGGACGAAGTGGTCAATGTGGCCCAGCGCACGGCGTCCCATCTGGTGCAGGAAGCCGCTCTGCCGGAAGGCGAAGAACTGGAAGCCCTGAACACCAAGCTCGAGCTCATCGGCGAGAGCGCGGAAGTGTACCTGTTCTTCACCGACTGCGACGGCAACGTGGTGCTGGCCTCAGACCCGGAAAATCTGGCCGGGGATGTGGTGGAGGCATCCGTGCTGGAAAAGTCGGCCAAGGCCAAGGAGAATTATCACGTCTTCGGCACGCTGGACGGCGTACTGACCGAGAAGAGCTACATCTCGGTGCGTGAGATGCGCAGAGAGAGCGGCGAGTGTACCGGCTACCTCTTCCTCTGCTCGTCGGGCGACCGGCTGGTGGAGTTCCGCAGGGAGTTCTTCTCGAACTTCTTCCTCTCGGCCTGTCTGATGCTGCTGGTGGCCAGCGTCCTCACCAAGGTGATGATGCATAAGCTCACCGACCCCATCCAGAAGGTGACGGATGCGGCCCAGCGCTTCGGCGGCGGCGACCTGTCCGTCCGGGTCGAGGGCGTGGACGGCGAAGGCGAAGTGGCCGACCTGGCCCGCACCTTCAACAAGATGGCGGACAATATCCAGTCCAACGACAACTCCCGGGGCCAGTTCATGGGCAACATCGCCCACGAGCTGCGCACCCCCATGACCACCATCAAGGGCTTCATCGACGGCATTCTGGACGGCACCATCCCGCCCGATATGCAGAACCACTACCTACAGCTGGTCAGCGAGGAGACGGGCCGTCTGGCGCGCCTCATCCAGAATATGCTGGACCTCTCGAAGCTGGAGAGCGGCGAATATCAGGTGAACGCCCGGATGTTCAACATCTGGGAGACGCTGACCGGCGTGGCCCTCTCGGCGGAGCAGCGCATCAACGACGGCATGATCGACATTGACGGCCTGACCATGGATGAGAAGGTGCTGGTCTATGCCGACCCTGACCTCATCCATCAGGTGGCCTACAATCTGCTGGACAACGCCATCAAGTTCACCCCGGCGGGCGGCACCATCCGCTTCGGGGTGGAGAGGCTGGGCCCGGAGGTGGAAGTCTCCATCTGGAACTCCGGCCAGGGCATCAGCCCCGAGGCGCTGCCCTACGTCTTCCAGCGCTTCTACAAAGAAGACCAGTCCCGGGGTCTCCACGCCCGGGGCGCGGGCCTCGGCCTGAACATCTGCAAGGTGCTGGTCAACCTCTCCGGCGGCCAGATACGGGTGGAGAGCAGGCAGGGCAAGTGGTGCAGGTTCGTCTTCACCCTGCCCGTCCAGCCCCCCAACCCCGGCGGCATGAAGCGTCTGCCCGACGAGAGCGGCCGCCCCGGTGCGGTGGAAGACCCGGCCAGCATGAAGCCGGTAGACTAACTTCACAGCGGTCAGACTGCCCCTCAAAGGAGCGGTCTGGCTGCTTTTTGCATTGTGGAAGAGGGGAGATACGCAGAACTTTACGTCTTTTCCGTGAAAAACACGGCTGCGGGTTTGATTTTTTCGCTGTTTTCATGTAAACTATAATCGACTATGCCGACCGCTCCTGTGGGAGATGCCGCAGGGACGGCGGCAGAGCAAAATTGCAAAAATTCTCTAAAAAATAACGGGGAGTAAAATAAAATGACAACGATCAGTCCTTCTATCCTTTCGGCTGACTTCAGCCATCTCGGCGCAGACTGCCGGATGGTGCTGGATGCCGGTGCGCAGATGCTGCATTATGACGTGATGGACGGCCACTTCGTGCCGAACATCAGCTTTGGCGTCCCGGTCCTCAAGAGCCTGCACAAGGCCCTGCCGGACGCTTTCTATGACGTCCACCTGATGATCACCCACCCCCAGCAGTACGCCGAGGCTTTTGCCAAGGCCGGTGCCGGCCTGCTCAACTTCCACCTCGAGTGCGACGACGACATCCAGGAGACCATCGACGCCATCAAGGCTCAGGGCTGCAAGGTGGGCATGACCATCAAGCCCGGCACCCCGGTGGAAGAGCTGGGCTACTACATCGACCAACTGGACCTCGTGCTGGTCATGAGCGTGGAGCCGGGCTTCGGCGGCCAGAAGTTCATGCCCTCGGCCCTCGACAAGCTCCGCTGGCTCAAGGCGGAAAAAGACCGCCGGGGCCTGAAATTCCTGCTGGAAGTGGACGGCGGCGTGGATGCCGCCACCGCTCCGCAGTGCGTCGCCGCCGGTGCGGACGTGCTGGTGGCGGGCAGCGCCATCTTTGGCGCCGCCGACCCCGCCGCGGCCGTCCGTGCGATGGCAGCTCTCTGAGAGGGGACTGCCCATGGATGAAGCATTGATCCGGCTGCAGGAGGAAGAACTCCGGCGCACCGGCAGATATTATAAGCACATCTGCTTTCTCTGTGTGCCGCTGCTCTGCGTCTCCTGCTACCTCTACGGCCTGCGCCCGCTGCTGCTCTGCGGCTTTGCGGTGCTGATGGGCAACCTGTGCGACCGGCTCATCTCTCTGCTGCGCCGCCGCGTCTATCAGGCCGGGGATTATTCCAACGAGAGCTTTGCCCTCGTCATCACCCTGCTGATGCCCGCGACGGTGGACTGGTACGTCCTCGCCGCCGCCATTCTGGCCGGTGCTCTCATCGGCAAAGAGGTCTTCGGCGGCTATGGCAGCTACCCCTTCCACCCCGCCGCCGTGGGCTACGCGGTGGCGGCAGTGTCCTGGCCGGAGAAGGTCTTCCGCTATCCGGCCCCATACGCCAATATCCCGCTCTGGGACGCCTCCGGCGTGGCCACATCCAGCACCATCTCGGACACCCTGCGCAGCGGCGGCCTCATCAACATCAGCGCCCTGTCGCTGGTGCTGGGCGAGTATGCCGCCCCGATGGGGACCGGTGCGGCCATCGTGCTGGCGGCCTGCGGCCTCTTCCTCTGGATGCAGAAGGATGTGCGGCTGAGCGCCTCCCTGAGCTTCCTCATCACGGCGGGCCTCATCGTCTTCTTCTTCCCGCGCCAGCTGGGTCTGACGGAGGGGACCGCCTTTACGGCGGGCCTTGTGTTCCGCCTGCGCTGTGTGCGCGACGAGATGCTGACGGGCGCGATGCTCTTCAGCGCCGTCTTCCTGCTCAATGAGCCCTACACCTGCGCCCACCACCGGCTGGGCCGCATCCTCTACGGCGTCATGGTGGGAGCCTTCACGATGGGCTTCCGCTACTTCGGCGTCTATGAGACGGGCGTCTGCTTCGCCATTCTGGCGGTCAACAGCATCTCCGGCTGGCTCGACCGGACCGAAGTCCGCCTCTATGAGCTGATAAAGAGCGGCAGATGCTTCAAAGAGAAGAAGACCGGAAAGGGGGGTGCGGAATGAAACGTCATGCTGCAGAACTCCTCACCCGGGACCCGGAAAGATTCTTCCACCATGACCGCGTCTTCCTGAATAACCCCGTGGTCATGCAGGGCATGGGCCTTGCGCCGCTGGTCGTCCTTGCGACGAGCGGCCAGAACGCCCTGATGCTGGCCGTGGCCGTGGCGCTGCTGCTGACGCCCTCCCGGATGCTGGCCTGTCTGCTGAGCCGCCTGTTCCCCCTGCGGGAGGAGCATCCGGCCAACGCAGAGCTGGAAAAGAAGCTGCTGCCCCGCAGCATCCTCTATTCGGGCAGCGCGGCGGTGGTCTATCTGGCGGCGTACCCCATCCTGAATCGGCTGTTCGGCGTGAGCCTGCTGGTGCTGGGCATCTACCTGCCCATGCTGGTGGTGGAGCCGCTGCTGACCTACCGCTTCGGCCGCGTGCAGGAGACGATGAAAAAGGCCGTCTCCAAGGGCATCCGCATCACCGTCGGCTACGGCCTGCTGCTGCTTTTGCTGGGCTGCGTGCGCGAGTGGCTGAGCGCCGGCACGGTGTTCGGCCATGTGCTGAGCCGTCCCGTCCTGCCCATGGCCAGTATGCCGGCAGGCGGCTTCATCGTGCTGGGCGTGCTGTGTGCCGTCTGGCGCACACTGGCCAAGAAGTACAAAAACTATCTGACATCGGAGGCCCGCGGCCTCATGGCGGTCTACCGCCAGAAAGAGGGGGAGCCTGAGGATGAATGATGTGATGCAGGCCGTCGGCGTATTTTTCAGCTACGCCGTGCTGGCCGTCTTTGCACAGAACGCGGTGTTCACCCGGGGCCTCGGCGTGTCCCGCCTCGTCCAGCTGGTGGGCGACGAGCGCACCAGCAGCGGGTGGTTCGCCCTGCTGCTCTGTGTCACGCAGGTGCTGGTGGCTCCGCTGGCGTTCTATGCGGGCGGCTTCGTCGCCGCCCAGCCCAACCCCGCCCAGCTCCGTCCGCTGGTCTATCTGGCCTGCGTGGCGGTGGTGAGCCTGTTTGAATTTATCATGCTCTGGACCGCACGGGGCAAGCGCCACGGCGGCCAGCTGCTCCGCATCCTGCCGCTGGCGGCAGTCAACAGCGGCGTGCTGGGTACGGTGATGGTGGAGCGCACCCAGAGCTTTACGCTGGAGCAGAGCATGGGCTTCGGCCTCGGCAGCGGCCTGGGCTATCTGCTGGCCGTCATGCTGGTGACGGAGGCTGACCGCCGTCTGCGCAGCGAGGCCATCCCGGAGGCGTTCCGGGGCCTGCCCATCACGCTCGTCTACATCGGCGTGCTGGCGCTGGCCATCTATGGTTTTACGGGCCACTCGGTGATCCTGTGAGGAGTGCAGGAGAAAGGGACGATCATGGCAAAGTATAAAAAGGTCAAGCGGTATCACCGCAGTTTTTACAGCCCCGGCATGTGGGTGAAGAAGGCCGTCGGCATCATCGTGCTGGTGGCCGTGGTGCTGGTCGTGGGCTGGCTGGCCGCGCCCCATGTGCTGGACTGGGCTACCCACACCTGGTACACCGTGGTGCGCAACCGTGACCTCTCGGCCTCGTCTGAGACGACGGCGTCCAGTGCGGCCGCTTCGTCGGAAGTGACGGCAGAGCCTGCCGCTTCCTCGGAGATGCGGGCGGACTCGGAGCCGGGCTCGGAACCGGCTGCACCCGCAGGCGTCATCACCGAGGGCAGCTGGGGCGTTCTGGACACGGCTGCGGCAAAGGATGAAGCTTCTCTGCGTGCCGCCGCCCGGCAGCTGGCCCAGCAGGGCGCGGCCTACGCCGTCGTCACCCTGAAGGACAGCGCCGGAAATATTCTGTATCCCTCTCAGGTGGCTGCTGCGGCAGGCAGCATCGAGGGGGCGTCCCTTGACCCGGCCCTCATCGCCTCGGTGCTCAAGGAGAACGGCCTTGTGCCGGTGGCAAAGCTGGCGGCCTTCCGCGACCCCATCGCGGCCCGCACCGACCGCAATATGGCCATCGGTTACACCGGGCAGGCTTACCTCTGGCTGGATAATAAGGCGTCCGCCGGCGGCAGCCCCTGGCTCAACCCCTATTCCGACGAGGCCGTCCGGTTCATCGGCGACCTCATCGGCGAGGTGCAGAGCATGGGCTTTGACCATGTGCTGCTGAAGAACGTCCAGTTCCCCTCGGCCCAGAACGGCAAGCAGGACTTCGGCTCCACCGGCGGGCGCGGCCGCAGCGCCCAGCTGGCTGCGGACATCGCCGCATGGGATGCCCGCTTTGAGGGCAGCGTGACCCTGTGGTACGGCTACTCGCTGGGTCAGGTGACGGAGGGCGCTTCCACCGTGGGCGGCTCCGCGACGGCGCTGGGCGTCAGGAACCTCGTGGTCGAAGTCCCCGCAAAGCAGACCATGGACGACACCGCCCGCAGCGAGCTGCGGAACACCCTGTCGGCTTCCGGCGTGGAGCGTGCCGTGTTCTGGGACGATGCAGCGGGCATTTTCCGGTGAGGGCGCTCCATTTGCTGTTGGTGATTTATGTGAGAGTGAGGAATGTGTTATGAAAACTGCATCCTGCTTTGGTCCGGCCCACATCCTGCTGCCCGGGGAGAATATCCCTCTGGAAAAGTGGGGCTGTGTGGCCTGTGACCAGTTTACCAGCGACCGCGCCTACTGGGAGCAGGCAGACGCCGCTGTGGGCAGCTGCCCCAGCACCCTGCGGCTCATCCTGCCGGAAGTCTACCTCGAGGATGAAGACGCGGCCCGGCGGGTGGAGAACATCCACGCCGCGATGGACGAGTACAGCCGCGACGTGCTGACCCGCGCCGTGGACGGCTTTGTCTACGTCGAGCGCACCGAGCAGAGCGGCCGGGTGCGTCAGGGCCTCGTGGGCAAGATAGACCTCGAGGCTTACAGCTACGAGAAGGGCGCCCGCCCGGCCATCCGGCCCAGTGAGCGCACCGTCACCGAGCGCATCCCGCCCCGCATGGCCGTGCGCCGGGGTGCGGCGCTGGAAACGCCCCATGTCATGATGCTGGCCGACGACCCCGGCTGCACCCTCGTCGAGCCCATCGGCGCGCGAAAGAACGAGCTAAAAAAGCTGTACGAGGGCGAGCTGATGCAGGGCGGCGGCCACATTGCAGGCTGGGCCGTGGAAGACCCTGCGATGCTGGCGCAGATCGATGCTGCACTGGCTGCACTGGGCAGTCAGGAGGCTTTCGACGTCAGGTATCCCCAGGCCAGGGGCGCAAAGCCCCTGACGCTGGCTGTGGGCGACGGCAACCATTCGCTGGCCGCAGCCAAAGCCTGCTGGGAGGAGCTGAAAGCCACCCTGACCCCTGAGGAGCGGGAAAGCCATCCCGCCCGCTGGTGTCTGGCTGAGGTGTGCAACGTCCATTCGCCCGCCATCGAGATCGAGCCCATCCACCGCGTCCTCTTCAATGTGGACTGCGGCGCGGTGCTGCTGGCCCTCATCGCGTGGAGCGACTCCAACATGGCCGGCATCTGCTTCGGCGACTCGAAGCAGCAGGCCTTCACGCTGGCCGGCCCCCATGTGTCCAACGTCCTCAGCTTCGAGGACCCCGTCGCCCCGCTGACCGTCGGCACGGTGGACGAATTTATCGAATACTTTATGGCCCGCCACAGCGAGGCCCGGGTGGATTACGTCCACGACGAGCCCGCCGTCCGCGCCCTGACCAGACAGGGCGGCGTGGCCTTTCTGCTGCCGCCCTTCGAGAAGAGCGATCTGTTCAAAGGCATCGTGATGGGCGGCGTGCTGCCCCGCAAGACCTTCAGCATGGGCCATGCGGAGGAAAAGCGGTATTACATCGAGTGCCGCAGAATCAAAGAATGACCAAGGAGAACCATGACTTTTAACGATTTGAAACTGTCCGCCCCCCTGCTCAAGGCTGTAAGTGAGGCGGGCTATGAGACCCCCTCGCCCATCCAGGCTTCGGCCATCCCGCCGGTGCTGGAAGGGCGCGATCTGATGGGCTGCGCCCAGACCGGCACCGGCAAGACCGCTGCCTTTGCGCTGCCCATGCTCGACCGGCTGAGCGCCGCCGCTCCCCGTAAGAAGGGCGCTGTCCGCGCCCTCATCCTCACCCCCACCCGTGAGCTGGCTCTCCAGATCGGCGAGAGCTTCGACGCCTACGGCAAGCACCTTAAACTGCGCAGCACCGTCATCTTCGGCGGCGTGGGTCAGGCCCCGCAGGTGGAGGCCATCCGAAAGGGCGTGGACATCCTCATCGCCTGCCCGGGCCGTCTGAACGACCTCATCGGACAGGGCCATATCGACCTGTCGAACCTCGAGGTCTTCGTGCTGGACGAGGCCGACCGGATGCTGGACATGGGCTTTGTGCATGACGTGAAGAAGGTCATCGCAAAGCTGCCCGCAAAGCGCCAGAACCTGATGTTCAGCGCCACCATGCCCAAAGAGATCGAGCAGCTGGCCGCAGGCATCCTGCATGACCCCGCCTTCGTGAAGGTGGACCCCGTGTCCAGCACGGTGGAGCGCATCGACCAGAGCCTGTATTTCGTCGAGAAGGGCAACAAGAAGTTCCTGCTGCCCTGGCTCATCAAGAACCTGACCCCGCCGGTGCAGAACGCGCTGGTGTTCAGCCGCACCAAGCACGGCGCGGATAAGATCGCCCGCGATCTGACCAAGCAGGGCATCACCGCCGCTGCGATCCACGGCAACAAGAGCCAGACCGCCCGTGTGGCGGCGCTGGAAGGCTTCAAGGAGGGCAAGACCAGGGTGCTGGTGGCTACGGACATCGCCGCCCGCGGCATCGACATCAGCGAACTCTCCCATGTGTTCAACTACGACCTGCCCGAGGTGCCGGAGACCTACGTCCACCGCATCGGCCGCACCGCCCGCGCGGGCGCAGACGGCACGGCGGTGAGCTTCTGCGCACCCGAGGAGATGGAATATCTGGCCGGCATCGAAAAGCTCAACCGCCGGAAGATCCCGGTGGTGTCCGGCCACCCGTGGGACGGCGTACCCGCCCCCGTAAAAGCAGCCCCGCCGGTGCGGGGCCGCAAGCCCAAGGCCGAACAGCCTGCCCCCGAAAAGGCCGAAACTCCCAAGGCGGAAAAAGCCGCCAGACCCGCTGCGCCCGAAAAAAAGAGCGCGGCCAGGCCCTCTGCGGCAAAAAAGCAGAAGGCCCCCAAAATCGAAGCAAAAGAGGAACGACTCATGGATGATAACAAGCGCACTCCCGGCGGACGCGACAACAGCCGCCGTAACAATAACAACCGCCCCCGCCGCGAGGGCAATGCCCCCGCACAGGGCGCAGGCCGCGGCAGCAATGCCCAGCCGAAGTTCGACCCCCACTTTGTGAGCGCCCCGGAGGCCACCCCGCTCCGTTCCGCCAAGAAGAACGCTGCCACCCCCGCCGCTCCGGCCCAGACCATCCCCACCGCGATGCAGAACCGCCAGCCCGCCCAGCGCAGCGAGAACAATGGCCGCAATGGTGCAGGCCGCAGCCCCCGCAATGAGCGGAACGACCGCGGCGCCCGCCCGGCTCAGCCTGCCCAGCAGAACAGTCAGCGCAATGAGAACCGCAGTGGCCGCAGCAGCAACCGCAATGAGCAGAGCGGCGCAGGCCGTGCGCCCCGCTCCCCCAAGGCGGAGCAGTCCGGCCGCAATAACCGCAGCCGCAGCAATAATGTCCCGACGAAGGACGAAGACCCGGGCCTCGTGCTCATCAGCCGCCGCCCGCCGCAGCAGAAGTTCACCAGCTTTGAGGAGTATATGAGCGCCCACGGCGGCGCAACGGCTCCCATCGAGGACCACAGCGAGGAAGTGTGATGGCAGAGGGATCCGCCCCGTGGTGCTGCCCGCTGTGCGGCGCACCGCTTGCCGGGGATAACGCACTGAAATGTCCCTCCGGCCACAGCTTCGACCGGGCCAAAGAGGGCTACTGGCATCTGCTGCCGGTGCAGAACACCCGTACCAAGGCCCCCGGCGACAGCAGGGAGATGGTCGCTGCCCGCCGCGCGTTCCTGAGCGCGGGCTACTACGGCATCTTTGGGCAGGCGCTGGGAGAACTCTGCCTCGCGTACGGTCAGCCGAAAGCCGGAAAGCCGCTCCATCTGCTGGACGCAGGCTGCGGCGAGGGCTGGTATGACCGGTGTATCGCAAAGCAGTTCGAAGAGGCGGGCCGTCCGCTGGAACTGGCAGGCTTTGACATCGCAAAGCCTGCCGTGCGTCTGGCTGCGAAGGCCCTGCCCCCGGCCCGGTATGCCGTGGCGTCCAGTTTCCATCAGCCGGTGCGCACGGGCTGGGCGGATGTGCTGCTCAACTGCTTCTCGCCCTTCGCGCAGGAGGAGTTTCTCCGCGTCCTGCGCCCCGGCGGACGGCTCATCTACGCCGTGCCGGGTGCAGAGCATCTCTTCCAGATGAAGGCCGTCCTCTACGAAAGGCCCTACAAAAACCCGGTGCAGGAAGTGGCGTATCCGGGCTTTGAAGCCATCGGAGAGCGGGAAGTCTCCGGCAGCATCACGGTGCCTGCCGGGCAGCTGGAAGCCCTCTTCGCCATGACGCCCTACTACTGGAAAACGCCCCGGGACGGTGCAGCCCGTCTCGCGGCACTGCCGGAACTGACCACCGACATCTCGTTCCGGTTCCTCGTATTTGAAAAGAAATAAACGAAAAAGGCATCTGCCGTGCGGCAGATGCCTTTTTCGCTTTATGAGTACATCAGACAGGGATGGAAGTTGGTTACTTCTCGGCCTTCTTTTCGGCCTTGGGCAGCAGGTTTGCGCGCTCGAGGGCCGGGCGCAGGGCCAGATAGAGGAGAACGACGCAGACGGTGGAGGCCACGCTGTTCACGAAGGTGACGCCGCCGGTGATCTTGGTCAGAGCCTTGGCGATGGTGTATTCCTGGCCGAAGATGTAGACATTGCGGAAGTAGCCGAGGAACGGGTCGGTGAAGACATTCAGCAGCAGGCCGGAGGCAGCTGCGACGATCACCTTGGCCGGATAGCCGGGGGTGTGCTTGTCCAGCTCACGGAGCTTGAACACCTTGTGAGCGACTGCACCGCAGGTGATGCCGATGATGAACTTCAGGACGAAGGTGGTGACGGCATAGCCCGGGTCACCGGCCAGGATGTCGGCCAGAGCCAGACCGATGGCACCGGCCAGACCGCCGGATACGCCGTCCAGCAGCAGGGCGGTCAGGGCGGTGAAGGTGTTGCCCAGATGGAACGAAGAGCCGCCGTAGAACGGCACACGGAAGAACAGGTAGGCCACGAGGCTCAGCGCGGCCATGACGCCGGTGAGCGCCAGCTCGTGGACGGTGAAGGTGCGCTTATACAGCACACTTGCAAAGACGATAACGATGACGACGACTGCCAGCAGCAGCCACATTGCGGTTGTTGACATGATTTTCCCTCCCGATTTTACGAAATACCCACAAAACCGATTGACTTTTTTGGCTCTTGCGGGTATGCTCCTATTATACGCAAAACTGGCACTGTGCAAATACCCAGAACAAAGATTTTTTATGGGTTCAGTTTGGCACACTGCCCGAAAAGGAGGGGCTTTTTATGGTCCATTTGACGACAGCACTGGACGCGGCGTCCGGTGTGCCGCTCTACGAACAGCTCTACCGCAGCCTTGCCGCCGAGATGCGGACGGGGGCGATCTCGGCCGGGACCCGGATGCCCGGCAAGCGGCGGCTGGCGGCAGAGCTTTCCGTCTCGGTGAACACGGTGGACGCGGCCTATCAGATGCTGGCGGCAGAGGGCTATCTGGAGGCGCGGGAGCGCAGCGGCTTTTATGTACAGGAATATCTGGCCCTGCCCGAGCGGACAGAGTCCGCCGCGCCGCCCCAGCCCGAGGCAGCGCCAGCGCCGGAGCAGCCCGTCCGCTACGACCTCTCCACCCGGGGCGTAGACCCGGAGCTGTTTCCGTTCCGCACATGGGCGCGGCTGCAAAAAGAGCTGCTGTACTCTTCGCCGGAGCTGCTGACCCACGGTGACGCCCAGGGCGACCTCTCGCTGCGGCAGGCGCTGGCCGAGTACCTCGAGGAGTACCGCGGCGTGCGGTGCGGCCCGCACCAGCTCGTCGTTGGCGCGGGTCTCGAATATCTGCTGGGCCTGCTGGCACCGCTCCTGCCCGGGCCGGCGGCGGTGGAGAACCCCGGCTACCCCCGCGCCCGGCAGGTGCTGGAAAACAACGGCATCTCCTGCTGTTGTCTGCCGGTGGACGAGGACGGGCTTTCCATCCGGGCGCTGTCGGAGTCGGGGGCGGCGGTGTGCTATGTCACCCCCAGCCACCAGTTCCCCACGGGCGTCACCATGCCCGCCGGACGCCGGGCAGAACTGCTCCACTGGGCGGCACGGCGTCCCGGACAGCGGTACATCATCGAGGACGACTACGATTCCGAGTTCCGTTTCGACACCCGGCCCCTGCCCAGCCTGCAGGGGATGGCGGGGGCCGACGGGCCGGTGGTCTACCTCTCCACCTGCTCCCGCAGCCTCGCGCCCAGCATCCGCATCGCCTACATGGTGCTGCCGGAGCAGCTTCTGCCCGCATGGCACGCGAAATACGCCCTCTACTCCGGCACGGTGAGCCGTTTTGAGCAGCAGACACTGGCGCGGTTCATCACCGGCGGTTACTTCACCCGCCATCTGGCCCGGGAGCGGGTGGCCTATAAGGCCCGGCGGGACGCCCTGACAAAAGCCCTGCGGGAAGCCTTTGCGCCGAAAGAACTGCACCTCACCGGCCTGCACACCGGCCTGCACCTGCTGGCCGAGCTGCGCGACCCGCCGCCGGACGATGCTCTCCGGGCCGCCGCTGAGGCCGAGGGCGTCCGGCTCAGCCTCCTGAGTGACTATGACCTCACCGGCGGCGGGGCCGCTCTGGGCGGGACGCTGGTGCTGGGTTACGGCTCGCTGGCCGACGAGAGCTGTGCCTCGGTGGGTGAGACGTTGAAGAGGGTCTGCACGGCGGCGTGGGAGTCGTCGGTGAGGGTGTAGTGTTCGCCGTCCCACCCGCCGGGCAGGGCCTCGGTGTGGATGGCGGCAGAGCGGTCGGCGAGAAATTCCAGCGTATCATCTAAGATGAGCAGGTCCTGCGCCGTCAAATCGGTGAGCAGGCTCGAGCTGTGAGCCCGCAGGGCGTCCGGCAGGGCAGCGGGCAGAAGCTCCAGCTCCTGCCGGAAAAAGGCGTCCCACACCGCCGCCCGGGCGGCGGCCTTGTGGGCGGGCGGGACTGTGTCCTCCATCCCGTTGAGCAGTTCTTCTGCCTCCCGGGCCGAGATGGCCTGCACATTGGAGCTGCACCCGGTGAGGGCCAGCTCCTCGGCGGTCAGCGCTCCCGAAAAACCCACCCGCAGCATCCCGTACCGGTCGGCGATGGCTTGCAGAACGGACGGCGCAAGGGCGAGATAGTGGGTGTCCTCGGGCAGGGAGAGAGCCGAGAGAAGTGCTTCCCGGCAGCGGGCCGGGCCGGCGGCGCGGTAGCAGTCGGAGAGGGCGGTTTCGTCCGCCCCGAAGGGTACGGTCAGCTCTCCGGGCAGAGCCAGCGCATGGATGCAGTTCTGGCTGGCATTCAGGTAGAGCAGCAGAAAGCCGGGTGCTGTCGTCTCGGTGGGGGCGATGCAGACCAGCAGACTCAGGCGGTTCTCTTCCTTCGGCTGACGGATGGCGACGCCGCTCTGAGGCCGGGAGGCCAGTCTTGTCCGCAGAGAGCGTCGGGTGAGCAGCACGGTGCCGCCTACCAGCGGCAGCAGCACCAGCAGCGCCGCCAGCAGTGCGGCCCAGAAGGGCCTCCAGCCTTTTTCTTTCATCGCCTATTTCCCCTCCATAAAAAAACTGCATAAAGCATGGCCTGATGGGGGAACCTTTATGCAGAAAAGGAGGGAAATGCTATGAAATTCGATGATACCCCCAGCAGGGAAGAGCGGGAGGACTTCTGGCTCGACCTCGGCCCGGCCAGTGCCTACGAGGGGCTGGACTGCTGTGAGACAGCCCGCCGCGACGGCGACGCCAGCCCGGACGGCCTTGCCCATGGCTTCGAAGGGGCCGAAAGCCCGAAAGACCTCGTGGCCCCGCCCGACGACGACCCGGACAGCGAACCGGTGCCGCATCTGCCGCCCCAGCTGAAAGCGCTGGAGTGGCTGGACACGATGGGCAGCCCCGATGATGTGCCGCCCATCGACCGATAAAGGACGGGAAAAGTCATACCGTAATAAAATTCACCTTCTGGTATGAAAGATGAAACTCGGGAATAAAATGCGGTAAAAGGCTTGCCAGGAAGCCGGAAATGTGATAAAGTATCTCCACCGTGTACAGTTGTGCATGTGGTGAGAACCGAATCGCAAGATGTGCCGCCCGGCGAGCCGGGTGTGCCGCACTCTGGAGAAGCCTGCAGGAGGCGGGTGCCGAAGGTGTAAGGCCGTTTGGGCCGATCTCTCAGGCAAAAGGACAGAGCAAACGTCTTTTGCGCAGGAAAGGTGTCCTGTGCGGGGTCATACGCTGAGTTTTTTGCGGGCAGAGCCTTTGGAAAAGAGGTTCTGCCCGCATTTTTGTTTGGGATGATCAGAGGGGGATTTCATATGGTGGACATCGTCACGCGCGTCAACAATGTGGTCAACGGCTTCGTCTGGGGGCCGTTCGGTCTGGCACTGCTGTTCTGCACCGGCCTGTGGCTCAGCGTCCGCACCGGCTTTTTCCAGTTCCGGCGGATGGGCTACTGGCTCAAGCATACCATCGGTGCAATTTTTACCAATAAGGACGTCACCGCCCACACCAGCAAGGAAGATATGGCCATCAGCCAGTTCCAGAGCATGTGTACGGCACTGGCAGGCACCATCGGCACCGGCAACATCGTGGGCGTGGCCACGGCCATCGTCTCCGGCGGCCCGGGCGCCATCTTCTGGATGTGGGTCATGGCCCTGCTGGGCATGATGACCAGCTTTGCGGAGAACGTGCTGGGCGTCTACTACCGCCGCAAGAACGAAAAAGGCGAGTGGAACGGCGGCGCGATGTATTATCTGACCGACGGTCTGGGCGCAAAGCCCGGCTGTAAGGCAGTGGGCAGGGTGCTGGCTGTCCTGTTTGCCTGCTTCTGCATCCTCGCGTCTTTCGGTATCGGCAACATGAGCCAGATAAACTCCATCGCCGGCAACATGAATGCGGCCTTCCATCTGCCGTACCTTGCCACCGGCCTTGCGCTGATGGTGGTGACGGCCCTCATCGTCATCGGCGGGCTCAAGCGGGTGGCCGCTGTCACCGAAAAGCTGGTGCCGCTGATGGCACTGTTCTATGTTGCAGGTGCGCTCATCATCGTGGTCATGCACGCGGGCAATATCCCGGCGGCACTGGCGGCGATCTTCAAGGGTGCATTCAACCTCAACGCTGCAGGCGGCGGCGCGATGGGCTACGGCATCAGCCAGACCATCACCTGGGGCTTCAAGCGCGGCGCGTTCTCCAACGAAGCCGGCCTCGGCTCTGCGGTCATGGTCAACTCGGCCTCCAACGTCAAGGAGCCGGTGCATCAGGGCATGTGGGGCGTGTTTGAGGTCTTCGCCGATACCATGGTGGTCTGCACCCTGACGGCCCTCGTCATCCTGACCACCGGCGTGGTAGACCTCGAGAGCGGCGCTGTCCTCGCAGGCGTGCAGGACAATGCGCTGGTGGGCCAGGCGTTCACGGCGGCTTTCGGCAGTTTCGGCCCCAAGTTCATCGCCGTGTCCATCCTGCTGTTCGCCTACTCCACCACCCTCGGCTGGAGCCACTACGGCACCAAGGCCGTGGAGTATCTCTTCGGCACGGCGGGAAGCCGCATCTATAAGGTCGTCTTTGTCTGGATGACCGTCGTGGGCGCGACCATGAAGCTGGGCCTCGCGTGGGACCTCTCCGACACCTTCAACGGCCTGATGATGATACCGAACCTCATCGGCGTGCTGGCTTTGTCCGGCACTGTGGTGGACATCACCAGGAACTACTTTGCCCGCCGCGTCCGGGGCGAGGACATCGAGCCCATGTGGTCGGCCTTTGAAGAGTATCAGAAGGAAGAAGAGGCCGAGGCTGCCGCCGAGAAGGCGGAGCTGGATAAGGCCGCAAACAAATAACACAAAAAGCAAGCCCCCGGAAGGCGCCCTTTGAACCGCCCCAAGATTAGTAGACATGAATAAAAAGCGCCCTGTGTAGGGTGTGCCTTAACCGGACGGACGAAGCGAAAGCGGAGACAGTCCGGTTTTTAGTTGAATGCGTTCGTGGTTGTA
>OAWA01000089.1_pt1 | contig 86784 bp, 76 predicted proteins | sample 1516971 | NCBI WGS metagenome assembly OAWA01 (sample SAMEA2580097, study PRJEB22360) | human gut metagenome | biome: human gut; feature: human-associated habitat; material: faeces | place: Denmark | collected 2008/2010
AATGCCGGGGCGCGGGGGCCCGGGGTAGCCCCGCCCCCGCCGATAGCGACCAGATTATCGACATGGAACTCGCAGCCTTTGCCGCCGCCGGATCCATGCAGATGCCGCTCGACCGCACCAACACCACCATCAGCTGCATCGTCACCAACGTGGAACTCACTAAGGCACAAGCCACCAAGGTCTCCCAGATGGCCGCAGACGCCTACGCACACGCCATCCGTCCCACGCACACCACCAACGACGGCGACACCATCTACACCCTCGCCAGCGGCAAACTAGGCGCCCAGGCAAGCGCCGCCGTTCCCCTAGACCTGCTGGGCATGCTCGCAGTAAGGGCCCTACAGACCGCCATCGTAAACGGAGCAAAAAACGCCAAAACCTCCCACGGCATCCCCGGCGCCGCAAAGTAGCCTAACCTGACCGGTTGCCCGGTGGGGCTTGGTTATGTTTGCTGCTCTACAGTCCTGGCTCGCACGAAGAGCACATTCAGTGCTCTTCGGCTCGTGCGGAACTCGCGACAAACATAACCAAGCCCCACCGGGCAACCTACCAACCAGATTCTTTTCAGCCCAGGCCCCTGTGTACCGCGCGTCGAAGATCTTCAAATTCAGCTTGCTGACATAAAGCGGGACATAGCAGAGGACCCCTGGTCCTTAACTTGATACGAATTCCGCACGCAAAGGAGGCGCCAGTGGCGCCTCCGTCTTGCGCAGGACTGTTCGAAGTAGCAAGTTAAGGACCAGGGGTCCCCGTTACCCGAGCGTTTATGCACTAGTTGAATTTGAAGATCTTTGAGGCAAGACGGTATAGGCCGAGTGTGGTTTTGTCTCCGGCACGGCCGCGCAGGTTGGTGAAGAAGCCAACCACACCGTAGCGTGCACGACGATACATGCGCTCGTCATAGGCCTTCAGATCATTCCACAACGTCTTCAGGCGCTCGTCGGCACAATCCTCGTCGGAAAGCTTAGTAAGCACCGAGCAGATTGCCATCATCATGGTGAAATAGCCCATCATGTACGAGCGCAGACGCGACGACTCGACATCGCCGTACAGATGGAACGACTCCATCATGATGCGCGTCACGCGGAACTGCTGGTCCAGACGCTTGACCATCGTGGCTTCGTTGACGCTTTGGCCCTCACGGCCGATAAAGTAGCGATAGAGGTCGATGTCGGCGTAGTACATGGTCTTGCAACGCGGCAGCGGCACGTAGGCGTAGATGTTGTCTACATAGAACGTGTGCGGCGGCATAGGCAGATTGGACGCGCGCAGCACATCCGTGCGATAGCACAGGCTGTGCATGAGCAGATTCTGGTCCAGACGGAAATGACCAATCTGGTCCCAGGTAAAGATCTTTTTTCGCGGCAGAGCAAACTTGTAGCCAATAGCGGTGTGCGTACCCTCGTAAACCTTCTCGTACACATAGTTCGAGATGAACAGGTCGACGCGCTGGTCGCGCTCCTCAAAACCTCGAAGGATCGAAAGCATAGTCGACAGGGCTGCGCCATCGAGCCAGTCGTCCGAGTCGACGACCTTGTAGTAAGTACCTTGCGCCTCACGCAAGCCCGAAAGGACGGCGATGCCGTGGCCGCCGTTCTCCTGATGCACCGCGCGGATGATGCCGGGATAACGTGTCTCCCACTCGTCGGCCTTGGCTGCCGTCTCGTCCTTGGAACCGTCATCGACGATGATGATCTCGATATCGGTGGCGTAATTGCTCCCCTCCAGAATGGAGGTGATGCAATGGTCCATGTCCTTGGCGGCGTTATACGAGGGAATACCGAATGATATGACTTTATGCATGGCAGGCGATAATCTCATCCGAAAGATCGAGGGCGGAGTTGGTCACGGCATCCATATCGTAGTAACGATACTCGGCCAGGCGACCCACCGGGTGGAAGTTCGTCAGGTTCTGGACGCGCTCAAGATAGCGCTCATAGAGCTCGCGGTTCTCGGGCTCCAGAATGGCGTAATAGGGCGTCTCACCCGAGCCGGGCGTATAGGCCTTGGAATACTCCTTCATGATGGTGGTCTTGCCGGGCAGGACCTGACCAGTCATGTTCTTGAACTCGGTGATACGCGTGTAATCCTCGCTCGTGGTGTAATTGACGGTGCCCACGGGCTGGAACTGGTCCATATCGAGCGTCTCGAACTTCATGTCGAGCGTACGGTACGGCAGAGCGCCCAGGTCGAGGTTGAACAGCTCGTCGAGCGGACCGGTATAGACGATCTCGCCGCCATAGACCTTGCTGTCGATCTTGACGGTGGTCTCGTCGATCTCGAAGAGGTCGCGGGCGTCCACGTCGCAGAACACATCAATCAGATCGTGGTCGAGCATGTGCTCGAACAGCGCGGTATAGCCGTCCTGCGGCATGCCCTGAAAGGGGGCCTGCGGGAAGTAGCGGTCATCGTCGCCCACAAAAACGGGAACGCGGCCGGTGATCGACGGGTCGATCTGGTCGGGCGTCTGGCCCCACTGCTTCATGGTGTAATGCAAAAAGACATTCTCATAGACGTAATCGGCGACTTCGGCAAGATCCGGGTCGTTCTTCTTGCGCAGCTCCATGATTGGCACCTTGACGTCCTTGCCGAAGGTCTCCACGAGCTTCTGATACAGCTCCTCGCCGCGCTCATCGCCAAAGGCGAGCTTGAGGCTCGCGTGGTTAAAGGGCACGGGCATAAGGGTACCGTTGATGTTGGCGAGCACCTTGTGCTGATAGTCCGTCCACTTGGTAAAGCGCGACAGGAAATTATGGACGCGCTCGTTAAAAGTGTGGTAGATGTGCGGACCGTACTCGTGGATAAGGATCCCGGCCTCATCAGCGCAGTCGTAAGCGTTGCCCGCGATGTGGCTACGACGCTCCAGAACGGCAACGCGATAGCCGATGGTCTCGGCGAGACGGCGGGCACAAACGGCACCGGCATATCCGGCACCAACGACAATCATGTCGTATGCACCGGCGTTAAAGCCTTCAGGCAGGCCTGAGGTAATCTGCATCGATACTCCTTGTCAAAAGCCACGGGCTCGTTAGCTGGGCTTTTCTCGAACATTCTTCGAGACATATTTATCAGAGCGATTATAGCGCTAATGCGTCCTATAATGAGCTTGCCACACAAGGAAAGCTCAAGCACCGCGGCGTACATTATTGAAAGGTAAGCCCGCTAGCAGCGGGTTTATTCGTGTGCAGTCAGGCGCCTGGAGCTTAGCGAAACGCTTGTAAGGAGTAACATGAGCGATTTCCTTAACCGTATGAAGTCTGCCGCCAAGGCCGACCTTAAGACGATCGTCCTGCCCGAGGGCGAGGATCCGCGCACCATCGTCGCAGCCACCAAGATCATCGAGGAGGGCCTGGCAAAGATCGTCATCCTGGGCAACCCCGACGAGATCAACGTTCCCGGCGCTACCGTCATCGACCCGCGCAATGCCGAGAAGCACGAGGAGTACGCGCAGAAGTTTGCCGAGCTCCGCGCCAAGAAGGGTGTCACCATCGAGCAGGCTCGCGCCCAGGTGATGGACGCTACCTACTTTGGCACCATGATGGTCAAGATGGGCGATGCCGACGGCCTGGTTTCCGGCGCCTGCCACTCCACCGCCGACACCCTGCGCCCCGCACTGCAGATCCTTAAGACCGCCCCGGGCACCAAGCTGGTCTCGGCCTTCTTCGTTATGTGCACCGACACTCCGCAGTTCGGCACCGACGGCACGCTGATCTTTGCCGACTGCGGCCTCAACATCAACCCGTCCTCCGACGAGCTCTCCGAGATCGCCATCGCCTCCGCTCACTCCTGGTCCACCTTCATGGGCAACGTTGAGCCGCACGTGGCCATGCTCTCCTACTCCACTATGGGCTCCGCTGGCGGCGAAGTCGCCAAGAAGGTCCAGGAGGCCGTGAAATTCTGCAAGGAGAAGACTCCCGAGCTCGCCATCGATGGCGACCTGCAGCTCGACGCCGCCATCGTCCCCACCGTCGCCCAGCTCAAGGCTCCCGGCTCCTCCGTTGCCGGCAAGGCCAACGTGCTCGTGTTCCCCGACCTCGAGGCCGGCAACATCGGCTACAAGCTGGTCCAGCGCTTTGCCGGCGCCGACGCTTACGGCCCCATCCTGCAGGGCATCGCCAAGCCGGTTAACGACCTTTCACGCGGCTGCTCTGCCGACGACATCGTGGGTGTCGTGGCCATCACCGCCGTCCAGGCTCAGATAGCTGAGTAGCACACATATCCCCTCGGGACCCTACAGGGTAAAGCTCTGAAAACGTCCTCGGACATGTCGGAAGCCCCCGCTGCGCACTACGTGCGGCGGGGGCTTCCTCCGTCCTGCGGAATGTTTTCAGATCTTTACCCTGTAGGGTCCCTGCTGCTACGTAGCATTCAGGGCATCTGGAGTGGACGGCGGCTTGGCTACGAGCTGGGGCTGAAGATCTGAATGATTGGATACCGTTGTTGGGAGCACGGGCGTTGCTGGTGATGATCACTTTGGGACTGGAATTTCCGCCTACCAGCAAAAAGGCCTCCGGAGCTGTTGCTCTGGAGGCCTTTCGTTTGCTTGCAAATGCGCGCGTTAGTTATTCGCGGTCAGGCGCTCGACGTCGTGGGCGATCATGTATTCCTCGTCGGTGGGGATGACCATGACCGTGACGGAGGAACCGGCGGCACTGATGACCTGCGGGCCATTGCCCACGGCCTCGCGGTTCTTGTTGTTGTCGATGCGTACGCCCAGCCACTCAAAGCAGTCACAGAAGGCCTTGCGGATCGACCAGTCGTTCTCGCCAATGCCCGCGGTAAAGGTGATGGTGTCCACGCCCGCCATGGAAGCGATCATGGAACCGGCCTGCTGCATGGCCTTATAGGCGAACATGTCGAAGGCGAGCAAGCAGCGCTCGTCGCCCTCGGAGGCACGTGTGCGAATGTCGCGGGCGTCGTTGGAGATACCCGAGATGGCAAGCAGACCGGACTGCTTGTTCATCATGTCATCGACTTCCTGATAGCTGTAGCCGCCCTCACGCTGGAGGTAGCACACGGTGGCCGGGTCAATGGAACCACAACGGGTGCCCATCATCAGGCCGTCGAGCGGCGTGAGGCCCATCGTGGTATCGCGGCACACGCCGTCCTCGATGGCGGCAAGCGAAGCGCCGTTGCCCAGATGGCACGAAAGCAGACGGTGGCAGCGCGAGCCCAGGATCTCCTTGGCCATCATCCACTCATAGCGGTGGCTCGTGCCGTGGGCGCCGTACTTGCGCACGTGGTACTTGTCGCACACGTCCTTGGGCAGCGCGTAGGTGTAGGCGACCTCGGGCATGGTCATGTGGAACGAGGTATCGAAGACGGCCACGTTGGGCAGCTCCGGATACTTCTCGCGGCAATACTCGATTGCTGCGGCCTCGCCGTAATTGTGCAGCGGGGCGAGCGGGGCCACCTCGAGAATCTTAGCCATGACCTCGTCGTCGACGACCGCGGAATCGTCAAAGTACCAGCCACCCTGAACGATACGATGCCCAATGCCATCGATCGTAAAGTTAGTCTTCTCGAGCTCCTCGAGCACACGTGCGATAGCCGAACGGTGATCCGGGAAGGGAACCTCCTCGGTTTGCTTGGTGCCACCGTTCTCGGAGTGGCCAAAGATGCCCATGTCCGAACCGATACGTTCGCAGTTGCCCTTGGCGAAAACCTCGCGGGTATCGGTATCCAAAAGCTGATATTTAAGGCTTGAGCTACCGGCGTTGACAACAAGTACGTTCATGAGACTCCTTTGCAGTGCGATACGGTCGGCGCAAACCCCTTAAGGCGGCCGCATGTTAATAAGAAGTTATCACACCTTGATAAATAGCTATCAGGCATATCGCCCAACGAGTACAAAAGAGGGGCCGAACGGCGCTCGGTCGTCCAGCCCCTTCCCTCTTGCAATTACTTGCCGTTGACGATGCGCTCGACATCAGAAGCGATCATGAACTCCTCGTCCGTGGGGATGACGAAAATCTTGACCTTGGAATCCTTGGCGGACAGGCACCAAGCGCCGTCGCCACGCAGGGCGTTACGGGCATGGTCCATCTTGACACCCATAAAGGCCAGACGGTCGGCCACGCCAGCGCGGACAGCCGGAGCGTGCTCGCCGATGCCAGCGGTGAAGACCAGGGTGTCCATGCCGCACATGGAAGTGGCCATCTCGGCGGCCTTGGCGGCAATCTTGTAGACAAACATATCGAAGGCGAGCTGAGCCTCGGGGTCACCAGCGGCGGCGAGCTCCTCGACGTTGCGGCAGTCGTTGGTCTTGCCACCGGTCACAGCCAAAAGGCCGGACTTCTTGTTCATCATCTCGTCGACCTCGTCGAAGGTGTAGCCGCCCTCGCGCTGCAGGTAACACACGGTAGCCGGGTCGATGGAGCCGCAGCGGGTGCCCATCATGACGCCATCGAGCGGGGTGAGGCCCATGGTGGTGTCCATGCACTTGCCGTCCTCGATGGCGCACAGGGAGGCACCGGAACCGATGTGGCACACGACGACCTTGCGGGCCTCGCCGTTAGTCATCTCGGCGACCTTCTTGGAGATGTAGCGGTAGCTGGTGCCGTGGGCGCCGTACTTACGGATGTGCAGCTTGTCGCAGACGTCCTTGGGCAGGGCGTAAGTCTTGGCGACCTCGGGCATGTTGAAGTGGAAAGCGGTGTCGTAGACCGTGACGTTGGGCAGATCGGGATACTGCTCCAGGCAGAACTCGATAACGTTGGCCTCGGGGTTGTTGTGGAGCGGGGCGAGCGGAGCGACCTCTCGGATCTTGGCGAGAACGTCCTCGTCGACGAGGGAGGAGTCGCCAAAGTACCAACCGCCCTGAACGATGCGGTGGCCGATGCCCTCAATCTTGACGCCGTTGGCCTCGAGGTCCTTCAGGACAACCTCGATGGCGACCTTGTGGTCGGGGAACTCGATGTTCTCGGTCACCTTCTTGGAACCGTTGGCAGCGTGGGTGAAGGTACCGCCGGTAAAGCAGACGCGCTCGCAGGAGCCCTTTGCGGACACCTTGTGGGACTTGGTATCGATGACCTGATACTTAAGGGTCGAAGATCCTGCGTTGACGACCAGAACGTTCATGTGTCTCCCTACTAACAGGCGGTATGGCGCCGCCAGGTTACATACGCTTCAATAATAAACCCAAACGCCCTCGCGCTCGGGTTTATTGCGTTGATATATAAGTTATCGGTGCCCAAATACTCACGGCCTTTGACTTGTAAGACGAAATAGCGCGGGGATATACACCAGGAAAGAAATCCCGAGCGCAACAAGCAATACAACTCGAATGCCCGCAACGCTACTCAACACAGCATTGAACAGATAGAAAAGGATGGCACCCACCGCCACCATCTGGCTTTGGACCGAAATCAGTGAACAGCGCATCGAAGAATCGACAGCATTTTGAAAAATTGAGTATTTAATTGGAGCAAATAACGAGTAAGCGACCGTCTGCAGTACATAGAACACGGGCAGCAAATAGACCGGAGTAAAGGGAATCAAAAACAGAGCAGTCAGGGAAAGGCGTACGATGCCGCAAATACGCGCAAAACGGCCCTTGTCGACATGAGCAATCACACTGGGCACAATAAGCCCCATGGAGGCCGAGGCAAGGAGCTGGACCGCAATGATCACACCCGAAGCGACGGCATTCATTCCGCGACCCGCAAGCAACAGTGAGAAAAAGTCTTCCAGGGCGACAAAAGCAAATGCCTGAGAGCAGTCCATGATGAACGTTGAACGAAGAATGCCGTTACGCGCAATAGCGGCACCGATCATCTTCGGGCTAATTCCACGCTTAGGTGTCGCTGCAGTGTCCCCTCTTCGCATCTCAGGAATGCAGACAACGACAACCAACGTCAACACCATTGCGATGATATCTGCCGAAAGACCAATGAGATATGCACCGACAGACGAAATGAAACTGCCCACGCAAGCGGAGATGGCATAAGAGGCATAGAAAACAAATCGCTCAACGACATTAAGTCTTACGAGCTGGTCCTGAGAGACACTGTCAATGTAAATTGCCTCTATGGATCTGCTCACACATGCAACGGCAAAACCTTTGAGAGCAAACGCGCCGATTAAAAGCAGAGGAGAACGGACGAAAAGCAGGGCGGCGTAGTATCCAAGCATTCCCACGACGCCAACGAGACCGCTTGTCTTTCGTCCAAACCTATCAGCAATATAGCCAGTGGGAACTTCAAGGATGAACTTGCTCACTTGATATGCAATCATCATGCTAGAAATCGCTACCATCGAGAATCCGACGAATTCAAGGTAAACCGTCAAAAAATACAAAATGGTGCTGAAGTTCGACAGAAAAACGGACGTCATATAAAGCAAAACCGTACGGTTTTTCATGCTCCGCCCTCCAAGAGCCAGCAATCTAAATCGGAATCTTGGAAAAGCATGAGGGCAAAGCTGTCAGTTATGTGTTACAAGGCGTCAACATTCACTTGACGACACGAGGCCAAATGGCCTCACGAAGCAAGATGACGCAATAGGTGAAGAAATACCGTCTGGTGTCGATCGGTCCAGGCATTTTGTCGATAGCAAAAGTAGATGGGCAAGGCTACGTCATGCGAACCTTCAATAGAGTACTCGCTCACTTCCGACCCATCTGATGCGAGAGAAGAGCCAGAAAAACCCAATATCAATCCCCCGGCTTGAAGAAACTCAGCCTGCGCCCTGTTTCCGTATTCGACGTCGCGGAAGCGGAAATTAACCAGCTGAGCTTCGGGGCATTGATTGATCGCATTGAGACAGGGCGACAAATTAATGGGAACAGCTAACCTGCCGCCCAGTAACTCACGAACGGTCATAGCACCCACAGATTGATGACCCGCTGGGCACGAAAGAACCTTGAGCTCCTTTTCACCCAATTATTTCGAAGAAAGGACACTGTCCCTTGGTTCCTCAAATGAGATGGCCGCATCCGAAATGCCAAGCACAAGTGATTCAAAGCATGTAGCCGTTGGCTGATGCCACACATCAAGGTGAATCTGAGGGTGCGAGCTTTCAAACGAGTCGTACCAGTTTTCGGAAAAAAGACGCCCCCGCCCGTGAAGACAGGGGACGTAAAGACGAAAGTGGCCGTCGGGTGACACGCCACCGTTCCCCGATTGGGTGTACTTTTTGAGATCGTCGACTTGTGCCAGGATCACGCGTGCACGACGCGCAAATTCTCTGCCCGCCGGAGACAAAACAGCCTCCCCCGCCGATCGATTGAGCAAAACGATCTGATACTCAGACTCCAGTTTCTTAATTGCCGACGAGACAGCCTGTGGGCTCACGTGAACGGCGCGAGCCGCTTTGCGCACGCCGCCGTAGTTCGCTACCGCTTGAAGGTATTCGAGTTGAGAAAACTGCATAGGTTACTCCAAAGGCAGCCAAGGCGACGGGCCGTGCGTCCTCAGATGAGGTTCTCGCCCAGGTTCTTGCCGCCGAGGACGTGCATGTGGAAGTGCATGACGGTCTGACCGGCGTTGACGCCCTTGTTGGAGATGACGCGGAAACCGTCCTCCAGACCCTTGGCCTTTGCGACCTCCTGGATGGCGTGGGCCATGGCGCCCATGGTCTCGGCGGGCACGTTATCGGCGATGTCACTGTAGTGCTTCTTGGGGATCACGAGCGTGTGGACCGGCGCCTGGGGATTGAGGTCGTCGAACGCGATGACCTGGTCATCCTCGTAGACGACGGTCGAGGGGATCTCGTGGTTGGCAATTTTGCAGAAGATGCAATCACACATGGTTGGTTCCTTTCTCACAGACCAAGGTAATTATATTTGGTCGGGATGGTTAGAACGAAAGGTTGTCGTCGGTGTTGGCGGCTTCGCCGTCGGCGAGCACGTCGTTGCCGTCGACGTCCTTCAGGAGCACCGAGACCTTCTGCTCGGCATCGGACAAGCGGGTACGCAGGCTCTTGAGGAGCTCGACGCCGCGGGTATAGCTCTCAAGCGACTCCTCGAGCTCCATATCACCCGACTCCAAGCTGCGGATGATGAGCTCCAACTCCTGTGAAGCCTGCTTGTACGTAAGCTGCTCGACCGGGGTCTTCTCTGCCATATCTGTTTCCTTTCCTAAAGGTTTATCGCTATGAAACGCGGCCTACTCGACCGTATCGACCGTTGCCGCCACGTTGCCGTCTGCCATGCGCACGCGAATGGCGTCACCGGGCTTAAAGGTCTTGGCGCTCGTGGCCACCCCATCATCGCTGTACGCGATGGAATAACCACGGGCAAGCACCTTGAGCGGCGACAGGGCATCGAGCGAGGCTGCCGCACGGCCCAGGTCGGATGCTGGCTTGTTGAGCATCGTGCGCCCCTGATGCTCCAGGCGGGAGCTTGCGAGCGTGAGCGCATGGCGCTTGCCATCGAGCCCCGAGGTGCTTGCAACCAGACGCTCGGGCAGGCGTTCAAAGCTGGATCGGAAAGCTCCGACCGAGCGTACTATGGCACCCGACAGGCGATCGGCGGTCAGCGCAAGCTCCGATTCGCGACGCTCGACCATAAATGTGGGGTCGTTGAGGCATGGGCGGCACGCAGCCGCATCGAGCGCATCGCCCAGGCGAGCCGTATAGGTATCCCAGGCACGGCGACCGCGCTGATCGAGCATCTCCAGGTCGACCTGGGCCGACCCAATCATCGATGCCATCGCGGCACCCAGACGCTGATGGCGCGCCTCGAGCACATCGGCCAACTCCGTCATAGCCGGCGCCACCGATTCTGCCGCCGCCGTGGGCGTGGAGGCGCGGCGGTCGCTCACCATGTCGCAAATCGAGGTATCGGGCTCATGGCCGATACCGGTCACCACGGGCACGGGACAGGCAGCCACTGCACGGGCAAGCTCCTCGTCGTTGAAGGTCATGAGGTCCTCGAAGGAGCCGCCGCCGCGCACCAGCAAGATGCAGTCGGGCGCCGGCGTGATGGCGGCGGCACGGCGCAGGCCCTCGATAAGCTCGGCCGGCGCACCCTCGCCTTGAACCTTGGCGCCCACGCAGACAAGCTCGACGAGCGGATTGCGCCGACGCAATGTACGCTTGACGTCGTCGATTACCGCACCGGAAAGCGAGGTGACGACCGCCACGCGGGAGCAGAACACCGGGATGCGGCGCTTGCGCGCTTCGTCCATCAGGCCCTCGCGGCGTAGCTTTTCGGCCAGTTGCGCCACTTGTTGACGCAGCAGACCCTCCCCCGCCAGCGAAAACGAGCGAGCGACAAAGCTCATGCGGCCTGTGGCCTTATAGAGGTTGAAGCTGCCCTTAAAGCTCACCTGCATGCCGTCACGCAGATCGAAGGTACGCTTGAGATAGGCGCCCTTCCAGATGATGCAGTCGACGGCGGCCGAGTCGTCTTTAATCTGGAAGTAGCAGTGGCCGCTTCGGGCATTGGGACCACGAAAACCCGTGACCTCACCCAAAACGCTCAGCTGCGGAATGGCGTCGAGCGCGCCGGCGGCGATCTCCACCGCTTGGCTCACGCTGAGCTCTTTGCGCTCCTGCTCGTCCGATCCGTCGAACTCGGCGGAAACGGTATTGCCGGTCAGATTCCAGCCTGCCACGCAGCCTCCTTTCGTCATCGTGCACAAGGGCTCCGGCCCTGCGCAAATCCAAGTCCAACACATAGTACAGCGCCGCGGGGACACAAATCTCCGCGGCGCCTGTCAAGCCAATTTGTTATCGGTTGGAGTTTCTGTTGTAGCGAGCCATCAGGTAGAGCAGCTGAATGATCGAAGTGAGCGCTGCAGCAACGTAGGTAAGCGCGGCTGCCGTCAGGACCTTCTTGGCACCATTGACCTGCTTGGAGCTCATGCCCGACTGCTCGATGTACGCCACGGCGCGGCGGCTGGCATCAATCTCGACCGGCAGCGTAACCAACTGGAACAACACACTAAAGGAGAAGAAGATCAGCGCGAGGGTCGTGAGTCCCGCGATGTTCATAAACAGGCCCATGAGCAGCACGATGGTCCAGGTGTTCTGGGTAAAGTTGACGACCGGCACCAGGGCAGCGCGCACCTTCATCATGGCATAGCCGCTTTGGCGCTGGGCGGCATGGCCCGCCTCGTGACAGGCGACGGCAACGCTTGCGACCGAACCGCCCGAACGGTTGGCGTCCGAGAGATACAGGTTGTTATCCTGCGGGTTGTAATGGTCGGTGAGCTCACCGGCGACACCCTTGATACCCACGGCGTTACAGCCGTTGGCGTCGAGCATGCGACGCGCGACCGCGGCGCCCGTGTCACCGTCCGAACGAACCTTGGACCAGGTTTTATACGTCGAATTGATATAGCTCTGCGCGGCAAGGCCAAGCACCGTGCAGACAAGAACAACCAGCAGGTACAGCGGGTCGATACCAAAGCCGTATCCATAGTAATTAGGCATGCGAATTCCTCCGAATCGAGTTACACGTTGGAGGCATTTTACCCACTCAGCCGACTAGGCTTCCTTACAGCAATTCAATTTTGCCATCTTTGACCGTCAACCCCATATTGCCCGAGAGCAGATCGTCCAGGCGCGAACCCACAAGCTCAAAACGCCAGCCTTCGCGCAGGGGGCTTTGCTCAGGATGCTCGATGTAATCGGCCAGGTCATCGCGCGAGGCAATGACCGAGGTCGCCACGCCCGATCGTTCGGCAACCAGGCGAATAAGCGCATACATGAGGTCCGTCACGCTCTCCAGCTCCGGCGAGATCTGGCGATGCCCACGCACCATGAGCGGCAGACGATCGTGCGGGCAGCTTGCGCCACGCTTGATGGCCATGAGCGCACCGTCCACGTCGCGCTCCCCCAACTGGTCGGTACCGCGAATGCTACGGAACTCCTCAACGCGCACAGGATTGCGCTTAACGAGCGCAAGCAGCGTGTCGTCGGACATGACCCACTTGCGCGGGATGTTACGGCGCTCGGCGCGGTCCTCGCGCCAGGCGGCGAGCTCGCGCGCGATGCCCAACTGGTGACGGCTGCACGAATTGATGCGTTTGACCTTACGGAACGCCTCGTGGCGATCGGCGCGATAGTGCGACTCGTCAGCCAGCGGGCGCAGCTCGTCGAGCACCCAGTCCACGCGGCCCAGCTCGCGCAGGCGGCTCATCATCTCGGTATAGGCGACGATCAGGTACTTGACGTCATCGATCGCGTACTCAATCTGCTTATCGGTCAGTGGGCGACGCGACCAGTCGGTCAGTGACTCAGTCTTGGGCAGCGATACGCCGCAGAACGTCTGAACAAGCGCGCCATACGAAATCTGCTGGCGCTCGCCCAAAAAGGCGGCGGCGACCTGCGTATCGAAAATCGGTCGTGGCAGCACGCCCACGGTATGGAGCATGACCTCCATATCCTGCGAGCACGCGTGGAAGACCTTGGTCACGCTCTCGTCGGCCATAAGCTCGGCCAGCGGCGATAGGTCGTCGATTACCAGGGGATCGACCGCGACGCTCTCAGCAGGGGTGGCAATCTGAACCAAACATAGACGCGGATGGAACGTGCGCTCGCGCAAAAACTCGGTATCGACGGCAATCGCGTCGAACTCACGGGCGCGCTGGCAAAAGTCGAGTAGAGCCTGATGTGTGGAAATGTACATATCAACCCATCGAATAAGGTTAGGCCCGAAAAACACGGGTAGGATATCGGCATTGCCTTACAACTATACTCGGTTAGTCACAGAACGGGAACGTAAGTATGCGCTGCCTTATCATCCACAACCCGGCATCGGGCCCCAGCTCAGATGAAATCTACGCATTCACGCACGCCCTCGCGCAAGGCGGCGACGAGGTCGTGATGCGCTTTATCGGCGATGGCATGGAGCCCGAGGGCGCCGTGGCGGACGTGCGCAAATTCGATCGCGTGGTGGTCTCAGGCGGCGACGGCACCGTCTCCAACGTGCTCGATCAGATGCGAGGATGCGATGTCCCCACGCTCGTCTTCCCCTCCGGTACGGCCTGCCTGTTCTTCAACAACATCGGCAATGCCCCTGAGGCGGCGGCGCTCGCCAAGGCCTGCCGCGCCGGTCGTACCGTCAAGGCGGACATGGGCGAGCTCTTTTGGCTCGACGAGGACGGCAACGAGAAGCGCCACGGTTTCATCATCATCGCCGGCTCGGGCTACGATGCCGAGATCATGATGAAGGCTGCCCCCACCAAAAACGACATCGGCGAGATTGCCTACTTCCTGTCGGCGCTTGCCACGCCCAACCCCACGGTGGCGCACTTTACGATTGAGCACGACGGCATTGTCGAGGAGCTCGATGGCATCTGCTGCATGGCCGGCAACACCTCGGTCATCCAAAACGACATCAACCTGTTCCCCGACTGCCGCATGAACGATGGCATGGTCGACATTGCGGTCATCGAACCCGTGCGCACCGTGCAGTTGCTCCCAACCGTGATCACCGCCGCGCTCGACCCCGCCGGCAAGGTGCTCGGTCGTCCGCAGTTTAAGATCATCCAGACCAAGGAAGCCAAGATCACCTGCACGCCATCGCTGGGCATGCAGTTCGATGGCGAGATTATCTCCAGCAATTCGGGCGTCTTTGGTGCCCGCGCGCTTCCGCAATGCCTCGACCTCATCGTCGACGAATTCTCACCGCTCGGAAAATAGGAGGACCTCATGAACGACAATCCCCTGCTCGGCTTTATCGTCATCGTTTTGGCCATGCTCGTCGGCTATGCGATCAACGTGATCCACCGCCGGAAGAAGTAATTCCACATTGGTATGATGTTCATCCAATTATCGTCTCCCCCGTTGTTTATGCATTTGCCAAAAAGCGGGGGATTTTCTTTGCGCCCCGTGCAAGGCGCTTTATTCAGGTACAGTAATTGCAGGGTGCCTTTATTTAAGTAAAGCTACGAAATGAGTATTCTTATCCACTCATCGCATATTTTTGAACGCTCATCGATTATTTTATCGAATTAGATGAATACTCTTTGGACTTCCGATAGGCTAATAGATGTATTTATTAGTTGAAATCCTGCACGGTTCCGCGGGGTTTCAACGGTTGGGAGGGATTATGAGGTTTACTCATCCTGTCAACACGCTCAAAAAGCTCGGCTGCGGCCTTGCGTTTGGAGCAGCGGCCATCATGGCCATGCCGACTTCGGCACTCGCCTGCACCCAGATCTACATGGGCAGCAAGCTCACGGCAGACGGCAACACGTACTACGGCCGTTCCGAGGACTTCGGTCCGCGCTATGTCAAGCACTTTGGCATTGAGCCCGCACACAAGGACGGCAACGAGTACACCTCGGTCGAGTCCGGTTTTGAGTACAAGTCCAAGGGCGCAACCTACCGCTACACCTTCGTTCGCGACAACCCCTCGCAGTGGGAAGATCGCTACGACGCATATTCCGAGGCAGGCATCAACGAGAAGGGCGTCTCCTGCTCTGCCACGTTGAGCACTTCCTATAACGAGAAGGCCGAAGAAGCCGACCCCATCACCGAGGAGACTGGCATTGGCGAATACAACTACGCCAGCGTCATTCTGGGCGAGAGTGCCACGGCCCGCGAGGGTGTCGAGCTCCTCGGCAGCCTGATTGACGAGCAGGGCGTCTGCTCCAACGACCAGATCATCATTGCCGACAACAACGAGACCTGGTTGTTTGCAGCGCTTTCCGGCCATCAGTGGATCGCCATGAGGCTCACTGACGATATCGCCTCGCTCAACCCCAACATCGGCAACCTCACCTATGACGTCGACCTCGACGACACCGAGAACTGCCTCCACTCCGAGGGCATCGAGTCTATGCCTAAGGAGAAGGGCTTTGCCGAGTACACCGACGGCAAGTTCGACGTCGCCAAGACCTACGGCGAGGAGATTGGCGAGGCCGGCATGCACCAGTGGTCGCGCTATATCCAGGGCCGCGATTACTTCATGGCTCCGCTTGCTGAGGGCACCGACTACGAGATCGTCAAGGACGAGCGCGAAGACGCTCACGCGACGACCGGCGCCCTGGTCCACGAGATGCAGCCGCTGTTCTTCCAGCCCGGCAATTCCGACTGGAACACCTTTGAGATGATTCGTTCCTTCGCTGCTCGCGGCGAGAATGTCGCCGGCCTCAACGCCAACACCGACGGCGCCTATGCCATCGGCTCCAACCGCAACACCGAAATCCACACCTTCCAGATCCGTCACGGCATGGACCCCGAGATCGCGACCATTCAATGGGAGATGCTCTCCAACGCCGAGTTCTCCGTCGCCATCCCCCTCTACTCCGCACTGCTCACCGAGGTCAGCCCCTACTTCAGCGATCAGGATGTCTCCTTCGATCACTGCGAAGAGGAAGACGTCGTGAACAACGAGGAGCCCAAGAACTCCATCAACTACGTCCTCATGGACATCAACACACTCGCCTATGAGAACCGCGACCACTGCGCCACCGGCGTCCGCGCCTATCTCGATGCCCTGCAGAAGGAACTCATCGAGCAGAACCTGACCGTCGACGAGGCCATACAGGCCGAAGAAGGCACCGAAGCCCGCACCGCCCTGGCCAACAAGGCCGGCAAGGCTGCAACCAAGAACACCTATGTTAAGTGCAAGGCCATGCTCGAGGAGATGCGCGACTACCTCCAGGAGGGCGATTTCTCCGAGGAGTTCGTCCCGAGTGACTACGATGCTGACAACGACTGCCTGGTCGAGTCCATCACCTACGCCGACGAGGCCCTTTCCGATGAGGACGTGGCCGAGCCCGAGGCCGAAGAGGAAGAGGTCGCCGAGGAGAAGTCCGAGGGCAACAACATGGCCGCCATGGCCGTTGGCGCCGTCGTCATCATCGGTGTCTGCGCCTACGTAATCTATCGTCGCAAGAAGGCCTAAGGCCCTCATGTCCTAACTGAGCGGACAAGGCAGCAATGGCAGCCTCGCCCGCTCAGCCCGCTCTTTTGACCGGCGGGAAACCCGCCTGAAATCTTTTCAAAAAAGATTTCCCCGCGCACACTTCGCTGTGCTATAGTGCAGCGCAACAGCAACTAGGTGCGACCGCGCCACGGCATCACGAAAGGAGCCACCAACATGAAGAACACGATGACGTCTCTCAACAACTGGTGGTGGCGTGATGCGAATACGATCGGTCGACAGTGAGTCCCTCACGCCTGTTTTTGCGCTCTAGGTGATTGGAAGGCCTCCGGTTTCGACCGGGGGCCTTTTTCTATCTCGAGCCCGATCGCATTCGCATCACGCGCCTCCGCTTTTCTCTTGCACTCCCCTTCCGAAAGGCTTTTCACCATGTCTCAGAACACTACCGCTACCCAGCCCCGCACCGTCCAGACCGCCGACCGCGGCAAACTCGATATCCGCGCCCTCGTCCTGCTCGCCATCCTGCTCGCCGCCGGCTTCATCCTCAACTTCACCGTCGGCAAGGCCATCTCAGGCATCTCGGGCGGCATGATCAGCCCCGAGTTCATCATCTCGGCCTTCTGCCTCACCATCCTGGTCGTTCGCCCCAACATCGGCCAGGCGCTCGTCATTGGCCTCATCTCGGCTGCCGTGATCCAGATCACCACCACTTCGCCGTTCGTCGATTTTGCCGCCGAGGGCATCGCCGCCATGCTCATGGCCGGCATCGTCAACGCCGCCGGCGAGGACGGTCAGGTCAAGCCCGCCATCGCCATTCTCGCAACCTTCCTGACCACCTTTGTCTCCGGCGCCATCTTCATGGTCATCAAGATGGCCATGCTCGGCGTGGTCGGCGAGCTCGCCGCCGCCATGCTGCCCGTCGTCGCCATGACCGCCGTCTTTAACGCCATTCTGGTCGGTGCCCTCTACTTGCCCATCCAGAAGGCCCTTAGGCTCAACTAACCCGCTCGGCTTTACGAGCCACCCCATCTTGGCGTTCATTCGTCGCTCGCGTACCCAAGTACGCTTCGCTCCTCTTTCGCGCCAACCTGGGGCACCTCGTAAAGCCGGCTCCGTGCTTCACCACCAAAGACTGTCCCAAACGACTAGCTCTTGGGGACGTTCCTAAACGGCTAGTCATTTAAGAACGTCCCCAATGACTATGAAAGGTATCCATGGAAACGATCATCAACGTCGACGATGTCTCGTTCTCCTATGGCACGCAGACCGAGCAGGCGCTCAGCCACATCTCGCTCAGCGTGAACAAGGGAGATTTCATCGGCATCATCGGGCCCTCGGGCGCCGGCAAGTCCACGCTTGCCGCCTGCCTGTCGGGCGCCGTGCCCCACCACTACACCGGCACGTTCTTTGGGTCCGTCATGGTTGACGGCCACGACACCTGCGAAGCCTCGCTCACCGACGTGTCGCAAATCGTCGGCAGTGTACTGCAGGATATCGACACGCAGATGGTCGCCTCGGTCGTCGAGGACGAGATGCTCTTTGGCCTCGAGAACTTTGGCGTTCCCCACGACCAGATCGAGCGGCGCGTGCGCGAAACGCTCGAGACCGTCGGCATCAGCGACCTGCGCGACCGCGAGATCGCCACGCTCTCGGGCGGACAGAAGCAAAAGGTAGCCATCGCCGCCATCCTCGCCATGCGTCCGCGCGTCTTGGTTCTCGACGAGCCCACCGCGGCACTCGACCCCGCCAGCTCCACGTTGGTCTTCGAGACGCTGCGTGAGGCAAACCGCGCACTTGGAATCACCATCGTCGTCGTTGAGCAAAAGGTCGCCCTGCTCTCGGAGTACTGCAACTGCGTACTCGTGCTCAACCATGGCGAAATTGCGCTGCAGGGAGAGCCACACGAGGTCTTCGCACACGCCGATGAGCTCCGCGCCATCGGCGTCGATTGCCCGCGTGTCACGCGCATTTTCAACAGCCTCGAGGCCGACGGCCTGGCCAGCGGCACCCCCTGTTTGGATGTTGATGAGGCCGAGCGCCTGATTACGGGCATCGTCGACCCCGCACACGCGGCCATCGAAGCCCAGGCGCCCACCGGTTCCCCGCATGCACCGTCGTTGCGTCCTCATGCCAAGGACGCCGAACCCGTACTCACCTTCGACCATGTTGAGTTTGCCTATCCCAATGGCGGCGCCGCCGTACACGACCTTAGCCTGACGCTCTATCCTGGCGAGCTCGTGGGCATCGTCGGCCAAAACGGCGCCGGCAAGACTACGCTCACCAAGCTGCTTACGGGCCTGCTTAAGCCTTCCTCGGGCAGCGTACGCGTTACGGGTCTGGACACTGCCGCGGTCCCCACGAGCCGTATCGCCCGCGAGGTCGCGACCCTCTTCCAAAACCCTGACCGTCAAATCTGCAAGGACACCGTGCTCGACGAGGTCGCCTTTGGCTTGGAGCTTGGCGGCATGGACCGCGCCGAGGCTCTGCGTCGTGCTCAACTTGTTATCGACCGCTTTGGCCTGCCTGCCGATGAGGCACCTTTCTCACTTTCGCGCGGCCAGCGACAAATGGTGGCGCTTGCCTCCGTCGTAGTGGTTGAGCCCAAGATCGTCGTGCTCGACGAGCCCACGAGCGGCCTTGATTACCGCGAGTGCATGACCGTCATGGAAACGGTGCGCACCATGGCCGAGCGCGGCTGCGCCGTGATTATGGTCTGCCACGATATGGAAGTCGTCTCGGATTTTGCCGAGCGCATTGTGGTAATGGCCGACGGTCGCATCCTCGACCGCGGCCGCACGCACGAGCTATTCTCGAACATCGATCTCATGCGGCGTGCCTACGTGGAGCCTCCCCAGGTTATTGAACTCTCGCGCCGTCTGGCATCTTCCGTCTCGCCCGCTTTTGCGCAGGTGAGCGAAGTCACCGATGTCGTTCGAATTACCAAGGAGATGGTCCGCCGTGATTAACGTCATCGACTACATGCCAGGCGATACGCTACTGCATCGCCTGAACCCCGTCGTCAAACTGGGCCTCGCCGCCGCCATCATCGTCGGCATCTTCTTGTCCGACACCTACGTGGCGCTGCTGGGCTTTTTGGCACTCACCCTTGCGCTGGGCGCCTATGCCGGCGTCGTCGACCGTCTGTTCTCGCTGCTCAAGTTGCTGATTCCGCTCGCGCTTATCATGCTGGTGCTCCAGCTGGCCTTTATGCGCGATGGCAACGTGGTGTGGGGTTTTATCACCGACACGGGCCTCATCACAGGATCGAAGGCCTGCCTGCGCCTGCTGGGTGTGGCGTTACCACTCATCCTCATGCTCATGGTGACCAAGCTCAACGACCTTGCCAACGCCTGCGTCGAGGTGCTGCACGTACCGTATCGCTATGCCTTCACCTTTACCACGGCGCTGCGCTTTGTTCCGGTGTTTGGTCAGGAGATGAACGCCATCATGGAAGCGCAGACCGCACGCGGCGTCGAGTACGACACCAAGAACCCCATCAAGAAGCTTAAGCTCATGCTGCCACTGTGCGTGCCACTGCTCATCTCGAGCGTGGGCAAGACCGATGCCACAGCTTTGGCGGCAGAACAGCGCGGCTTCTATCTGCGTACACGCGTCAGCTCGTACAAGCGCTACCCCATCAAGGGCCTGGACATCGCCGTGCTCATCGTCAGCATCGCCCTCATCGCCATCGGCTTCCTGTTCTAGTTCACCACCGACAGCAACTGCCCAACGCAAAAGGCCTCGGCTCGTACCAAACGAGCCGAGGCCTTTACTGTTTCACCAGATAAACCTACCAAAATTAACCTGTCCCTTTTTGGCAGGTCGGAAGCTAGAGGCGGTAGGGGGCGCCGCTGCGGATGATGGATTCGCGCACCAGGACATCCATGGCATCGAGGGTGATCTCGGGCATCTCTCGATACTTCTGCAGCACCGATAGCTCGGTGCAGGCCAGAATGACACGGTCGCAGCCACTACGAGCGAACTCCCACATCACGCGGTCGAACTTATCCATATCGGGCTCACGTCCGGCCTTCACATCATCGTAGATAAGCGACATCACATCGTTCTGACGTTTCTCGCTGGGATAGACAACCTCAACACCCGCAGCCTCGCATTCGCGGCCGTAAACGCCCGCGCCCACGGTTCCGTCGGTGCCCATAATGCCAATCTTGTGCACCGGCTCGGCCGGCATACTCAGGTTGGGGTCGAACTCGCACTCCCCCATCACCGCACCCGCAAGGGCATAGCGCACCGACTCACGCGGCATGTGAATAATCGGCACCTTCGTAAACGACTGGATCTGGTCGTAGAAGTAGTGCGACGTGTTGCAGGGAATGGCAATGTGCGCACAGCCCAGCGACTCGAGTGCCTGGGCACACTCTTTCATGGTCGCCAGCAGGTTGGCATGCTCGCCGGTCTTAATGGCAAGCGTGCGGTCGGGCATGGTCGACTTGGAGAGCACCACCATGTCGATATGTTCCTGATCGCAGGCAGCAGCCGTATGACGCACCACCTGGTCGTAGTAATACGACGTGGCCTCGGCGCCCATGCCGCCGATAACTCCCAGCTTTTCCATCGCCGCCTCCTTGGTGACGCTTGCGCAATTGCGCGTATCATACCCGCGCCCGCCCGATGTAAACCGGACGGGCGCCGCACTCATCTACTTGTAATACGTCTTGAACAGCTTAAAGTGGCGCAGCTTGGTGTGCCACATGCGCAGCCAGCGGTTAAAGACAAAGTCGCCCTTCATAAACGAAGGGTCGGCGCCCTTGCCTTCCTTGTCCAGACGATGCACCTTAGCGCGCAGCTCGGGATCCTTGACGTACTTGTCGACGACACCCATGGGGACGACCATCCACAGCGCCTCGTCCTGCGCCGTCACAAACTCCGGCTCAAACGGGCGGTTGAACACATACTCGTCCACCACATACTTGGCAACGTTAAAGCCACTGTTAGTGACGTAGTAGTTGCTACGGCCCTGGCGCGTGTTGAAATCGAAGAACTTAAACGAGCCGTCGCGCTCGTCGTACTTAACGTCAAAGTTGGAATAGCCCACAAAGTGAAGGTCCTCGAGCAACTTGCGCACGCCGCCCATGAGCTCATCATTGGGCTCGGTGATGATACAGGCGTGGTTGCCGACACCGTGAGGCTGATGCTCCTCGAGCAGCACGTGACCCAGGCACATCATGCGCACCTTGCCATTGCGGTCGGAATAGCTGGTGAGCACGCGCATGTACTCGTCGTTGCCGGGCACGCGATCCTGCAAGATCAGGTCGTCGGTGTAGCCGCTGGCATACGAGTCGCGAATGACCTGTTCCAGCTCGGTACGGTCGGCAATCTCATAGGCCTTTTTCTGGCCCTCGAACTCGTGCTGCCACCACATGATGCCGTCAGAAGGCTTCAGAATCATCGGGTAGGGAAAATCGATCTGGTCGAGCACTTCGGCAGGTGCCTCGCCTTTGGCGTTCAGCATCGCCATGGTGAAGGTAAAGGTATGCGGATAGGGCACGCCATGCTTCTCGCACAGCTCGTAGAAGATCTCCTTCTTCTGGCACTGCTCGAGCATGCTGTAGGGCGCGTAGGGAGCGACAATGTTGTCCGCCAGCTCACGAGCATCCTTGGCCTGAGCCACGAGGGCAACATAGTTGTCGCCACAGCCCACAAGGACAATCGTCTTGTCGGCATGCGCTTGGGCAATGCCGTTGACGGTTTTGAGCATCACGGGCATGGTGTCGATATCCACGTTGGGCGTGTAGTCGATAATCTGGCTGCGGTACGCGGGACCCGTCTGATACTTGCCAAAGACCAGACTCTTGACCTGGTACTCCTCGTAGAAGGCGCGCGCCACCGAATAGGCGTTGATGTCGCCACCGAGCAGCACGGGAATGAACTCGCGCTCTGTAAATTGCAATGCCATGGAAACTTCCTATCATGAACTGCCCACACAATGGGCGGTCTTTGCGCAACTGATTTATTTTAGCGTGCCGGGCCGTCTCCTCCTAAAGCTCCACCGTATCTATGGCAATCAACGCAATTATCTAGTATGAAAGCCGCGCTCACCGCGATAGGGCCCTGTAGTTGCAAAACCCCACGTTAAGAGAGCTTTCACAGCCCAAAACTCGCCCACAAACAGGTCCTCGTAACGTTAAAGTTGAACTCTATGGTTTCTCAACAATTCGATATAACTGCAGGTCAAAGCCAAAGCCTCAAGTTCAACTTGACCCTTTGGAACCTTTAAGGTTCAAGTTGAGGTCGAAAGCAGTAGTAGAATACCGTTTGAACCATAACCTACGATTGATTGCAGAGGGACTGGATGCAGCATTCGAATCATCGCGCCGCAGCGCTCATTGCGTCGAAGCCGGCTCGTATCATCACGAGCGCCGCGCTCGCCGTTGCGCTGACGGCCACGCCGATGCTCTCCCCCGTTGCGGCGTATGCCGCCTCACAGGCAACGCAGGACCAGCTTTCCGCAGCCCAGCAGAAGATCGAAGCCGCTACGAGCGCCTACAACGACGCCCGCACCAAGCTCGATGACCTGCAAAAGCAGATTGACTCCAATGAGGCAAGCATCGAGGAAATCGAGGCTAAGCTTCCCGAGCAGCAGGCCAAGGCAAGCTCCGCCATGCGCGATCTGTACAAGTATCAGAAGGGCACCAACCCCATCGTGAGCTTCCTGGTCAACGCGCAGAGCCTGGGTGAGTTCATCACGACCTGCAAATACACCAACCAGATCACGAGCTCGAGCGTCGACGAGATCGAACAGCTCAATAACATGCAAACCGAACTCGAGCAGAACAAGGCCGAGCTCCAGCAGGCCAAGTCTCAGCTTGAGGCAGAGCAGAAAAACGCCGAGGATGCGCTGGCGCAGGCCCAGCAGCTCCGCAGCGAGGCGCAGGCAAAAGCCGAGCAGGAAAATGCCGCCGAGCTTGCCAAGCTTGAGGCCGATAAAGCCGCTGCCGCCGAGAAGCTCTCGGGCGAGGGCGTAAGCGGCAGCAATTCCAGCAGCCAGGCCACCAACACCAACACCACCATTGACACCACGGTGAACAACGCCAATACCGGTAGCTCCGATTACGATTCGTTCATTAATGAGTGGACAGGCCGCATCGACAATTATCTCGCCGGCTCCCCCATGGCAGGCCAGGGCTATAACTTTGCCGTCGCCGCTTGGAATACCGGTGTCGACCCCCGTTGGTCCCCCGCCATCGCCTGCATCGAGAGCACCAAGGGTGCTTATTGCGCCAATTCTTACAACGCCTGGGGCTGGAGTGCACGTGGCGGCGGTTGGCGCAGCTTTGGCAGCTGGAGCGAGGGTATCTCCGCTCACGTTGCCTATCTGGGCGCCAACTACGGCTCCACCCTTACCCCGGATGCGGCCAAAAAGTACTGCCCGCCCACGTGGCAGGACTGGTACAACAAAGTCGCCGCTCAGATGAACCGCATCTAAGTGCAACTGCAAAGGGCCCCAATGGGGCCCTTTTCTTTTAGGTAGCGGAGGTATCGACGACGCCGGTCACATTGGCAACCGCAACTGTGACGATTATGCATAGGAGCAGCACACCCAATGCCTTGAACCAGAATTTCGCGAGTTTCTTGCCGCGATAGCTGTCGAGCAGTGCGAATCGCCGACGAAGACGGCGCTTATCGAGCAGCACAAAATGCATAAGCACCATAAGGCCATCGACAAAGAAAAAATACTCGATTGTGAGAAGCCACATCGGGTAGCTTTGGTTTGCTCCCGTGGGGTGAAAGACGGCAAAGTGACTTCCAGCAAAGAACACAAGCAGCGAGAAGCAGACGAGCGTATTCCAAATACGCCCCAGAGACTCCGGAACGCGAGAGAGCAGACCGCATGCAGCGGAGGCGGCAGGCCTAGGAAGCCCTGTGGGGTTCTGGAGCCCTTGGGGCGTCAACACCGTCTCCGAGGCCGGAGTACGGACAAGCACAGGCGCAGGAGGCCGCACGGGGCGACTCAGATCGTATGCCGCGCGCGTCGCCCGTCCCAGCGCTTCCGCGCTCGCAAAACGCTTGGCCGGGTCGAGTGCCATCGACATGCAGATGGCATCGGTAAGTGGAGTGGGAATGCCGCGCGCCTCGCATTGCTCGCGCATGTCGAGCCCCGGTTTAGGGTCGACTCCCGTCAAGCAGAAGAACAACAGGGCGCCAAGTGCGTAGACGTCGCTTCGCACGTTCGTCTGCCCAAACCCATACTGCTCGGGCGGCGCATAGGGTCGCGTGCCAAACTTGACGGTGTCGGCATCGGCGCCATCGCGCCATACGCACGCGATCCCCAAGTCGATAATCACCAGCGATGAAAATGTCAGGCCGTCATCAGGCGTATAGTTGGCACCTGTCACGATGATATTCGACGGCTTGAGGTCACGATGGATCACCGGCGCCGACGTCTCCCCCGCCATTGCAAAACCGGCGTGGAGCTCGTCCACGGCATCGCATAGGGCAGGATACAATTCACGCGCATAATCGGGGGTGGCTCCCAGACGGTCCACCAGCGCCCCGAGCGTCTCCCCTTCGATGTATTCCATAACCACGTTGAGCTCGTCGCCCACACGACGACAATCGACGATTCTGGGCAGGTGCTCAAAACGCCTGCCTGCCCGCTGAGCGGCAAGCAGACGCCCGTATGCCCCGCCGATTTGAGCCGAAGCATCGATGCGTTTACGGACAAAGGGGCCGAGCGAGCCACCGCCGGTTCCTTCAAAGTACACGAGCTCGGTTGTTTCAACGGACGAGCGCTTAAGTACACGCTCCACGCGATAGCTGTCGTCGCGATCGAGCGACGTCAGGTGCTCGGCAAGCGCTGCGGTCAGCTCGTCATCGGAATATGTTGGGGTCTGAGTATCCATAGCCTCCATCATAGCGCAGGGCGCAGACACCCCATGGCATCCGCGCCCCGTTCGTTTGCATCGTTGTTCGGCAGCTCCGCCGGCTCAGATATCAGCCGTTAACTCACCGTCTCCTCGCCAAAGCGATACAGCTCCTCGTTGACCTTTTGGAGGCTGCACCCGCGATCGATACAAAAGATGATAATCGCATCGCGGCGGTCCTTGCAGTTAAGGACGCTTACCCCGGCAGCCGTCAGCGCACGGTTGGTCTCTTTGAGCGTCAGCGCCATCGCAAAGGCAATCTGCAGCACCTTATTGCGACTCGGATGACGCGCACCGGTAAAGATCTGATAGCCAAAGGTCTCATTGAGATCGGCCATGCGAACCACGCGCGAGCGCTCCAAGCCCTTTTCCTGCAGCAGCTGCTTCAGGTAGTCCGAAAGCGACGGGGCGGCAAAGTCGTGCTCCCTGATATAGCCATCGATGTTCGGCGCATCGAGAAGCTCATTGAGCAACTCCTCGGTCAGCTTTTTATCGGGCATACGACTTCACCTCCCCCAGTGCATGCAACATGCTAGAAACCGCTCACATCCGAGCGTTCCCAACTGGCGACCTGATCGGGAGACACCGTGCCCAGCGCCTCGAACTTCCAGGAGCCGCCCGCCTTCAGATGATTGGTGTTTGCAAGAGCCGTTCCAACCTGGTTGCCATCAGCATCATACAGAACATACTCAATCTGAATGTAGCTCTTTTCCTTGTCCGTGTTATTGGTCAGCGTACCCGTGATCTTATAGGCAAACTGATTGGAGGTGTCTTCAGCCTCGTCAGCAATGGTATACGGTTCTTGCGGTTCTTTTTGCTCCTCAACCTGCTGTGTCGTCTCGGCAGGTTTTGCCGAATCGTTCGCAGACGAATCGGTTGAGTTGCCGCCCATAGAGCCCACGGCACCGACAATAACCAGCACCACGATGACGCCTAGGACGATCTTGCCAATCGGCTTCTTTCCCTCTTTTGCCATTATGCATCCTTCCTACGATCCGGCTACTGTGCCGGCACACAGCACATCGTAGGAAGGACTGAACTTGAATTCATTAGCTGAGAGCTAAGGTTGCGGTAAACGGCCTATGCAGTTATCCAAACGCCGAGCAAACGCACTTTGCGCGACCGTCTGCTGGCAGTGCATCAACCCACCGTGACGGATTCCCCAGTAAAGGCGCTGATCATCAACAGGACAAAGAACACCAGGTAGCTGGCACTCAGCGGGTACGCAATAATCAGGAAGACGACCCAGCCGACAGTGGTTTTACCGTCGGCACGGCGTTGCTCGCGATTGCGGCAAAGCCAAATCGTCACGCCAATGGCCACAATCAGCAACACGAGTGCCGCTGCTGCCAACCCGGCAAGCGCAAACATTACGCCAATGCTCACAGCGATGACAGGAAGCAGCAGCAAGCCGCACCCGCAACCGCCCGGACTATATACGGCAGACTGTCGGCGTCGCCTCATCGTCACCCCCATCATCTTTGAGCACTACAGTGCGATGGCCTGCTGAACAGGAACGATCTTATCGAGTTCCGGTTCGATCCGCCTTTTCTCCGCCTCGAGATCAAACGCTATCTGGGCGCGCAGCCAATAACCATCCGTCAGGCCAAAATAACGGCAAAGACGGAGGTCAGTGTCGGCCGTCACGCGACGTTTTCCCAGGACAATCTGCCCGATACGCTGAGCCGGAATCCCGGTCTCCTTAGCAAGGCGATATTGAGAAATGCCCATAGGGACAAGAAATTCCTCTTTGAGAAGCTCACCAGGAGTCACCGGCGTCAGCAAATCGGACGCAGTCTCATCACTTGTGATAATCGACGATTTCGACATTCCAAGCCATCTCCTGTCTCCACTCAAAACAGACCCGATAGCGCTCGTTAACACGGATGCTATATTGACCGGCACGATCGCCCTTCAAAGCTTCCAGGCGGTTGCCCGGTGGAACGCGAAGATCATCAAACGAAGCACAAACCTGCAGTTGGCGAATCTTCCTCAACGCAACACGCTCAAAGGGCACGAACCTCCTGACCCGCACACCCATGGCAAAGCGTTCGGTATCCTCATCTTTATACGATGCAATCATAGTATCGCCTTACGTTAGTAACGTCAAACGTTTCTATAGACTTACATCTCTATTATATCGTACGTTTGTTCGTGTTTTCTAGAACAAATAGTCCTTTGCGCCTTAGTCAAGCAAAAGCAATCGTTTGTAGACATCGAGGCCTTTGAGAAGGATTTCCTCGTCGAAGAGCATGCTATCGGTATGCAGAGCGCTTGTGGCATAGGCGGGACAGCCATCCGAATCACTCGGGTTGTCTTGGTCCTCTGGCATACCCGTGCCCAGTAGGAAAAACACGCCCGGCAGATGGCGTTGATAGAACGCGAAATCCTCGGCGATCAGCAGCGGTTCCTCCACAAGTTGCAGCCCTGGCAAGGCAGGCGCGACGCTGGCAAACAACTCGGGGTCGTTATCGACTGGCGGATAGCCCTCGGCAAAGTCGAGATCGTACGTACAGCCTGTTGCGGCACAGGCATCGTCCAGCACGCGGCGCACGCCTTCGCGCGCCCGGTCGAACATGTCGTCCGTAAACACACGCAGGCTTCCGGCCACATGGGCCTCCCCCGCCACCGCGTTGCAAACCGTACCGGCCTGCAGCAGACCAAACTTACCGATACAGGGCTCGTCGGTGCCCAGCTCGTCCATCAGTTCGCGCTCGGCAACCAAGAACTTGGCAGCCGCCAGCGCCGCATCGTGCGACTCCTCGACCGTAACGCCATAGGTCTTAGCGATATGGATGCTCGTCCCGTGAATATGAATGTGTGTCTCACTCGAACGCGCCAGCAGCGGACCGGAACAACTCGCCAACGTGCCGGCAGGCAGATCGGGCCACACATGGAAGCCAAAAATGCGGTCAGCCCCATAGCGCTCGAACACACCGCTCTCGCATACCGTCTTGGCACCACCGGTCGTTTCCTCGGCCGGCTGGAACACAAAGAGAACGTTGCGCCTAATGGCGCCCGGCTGCTCGCGAATCGTACGGTCGACATACGTCGCGGCGGCAAGTGCCATGGCCATGTGTCCGTCATGTCCGCAAGCGTGCATCTTGCCGGGATGGATCGAGGCAAAGGCCGCTCCCGTCGCCTCCGCGATGGGCAGCGCATCCATATCGGCGCGAATCGCCGTGGCACGCGCGGCACCAACGCCAGCGTCGAAGAAAGCGCAGACGCAGCTGGGACACGGATGGGTCACCTCGCAAGCGAGCGGCGCCAACACACCCTCGATATAGGCGATAGTCTGCGGAAGATCGAAATCGAGCTCCGGAATGCGATGGAGATCGCGGCGATAGCGACGGAGTTCTTGGAGCTCGGTCATAGAAGATCCCTTCGTAAGGCATATCTGTTGCAACTTATTGTGATACAGGATTGTGGCACACATGTTTCCAGCATATTGCTGCATTTTTTAAACGTTATATACGAATACTCTTGTTTGGTAAAGTGCAACGTGGTAGGGTCGTTACCACTTGATAGAGGCGCGGGCACGAAGAGCCGCGGGCGAGCCGGCAGGCTTTGACCCCGTGGGGAGGCGAAACCCGCCGAACTGGGTTTTTCGGGCACGAACAACCTGGTGGGCCTGTGGGAAACACCCACAGGACTGTCTGCAGTAATGCGGGAGCGCTATCCGGACATTGGGTCCACGCTATGCGGATTCGATGCGCAGATGGCGCCGTCTGGATAGCGAGGTTTACGGGACATGGCATTGACCCCCAACGAGGCGTATGCGGCCAAGCAGCCGTTTGTGAACAAGGAGACACTCGAGCATATCGTCGAGCAGTTCCCCACGCCGTTTCATCTATACGACGAGGCGGGCATCCGCCGCAACATGCAAGAAGTGCGCGACGCCTTTGCATGGAACCCGGGCTTTAAGGAATACTTTGCCGTCAAGGCCAATCCCAACCCGGCGCTCATCTCCATTCTCAACGAATACGGCTGCGGCTGCGATTGCTCGAGCTATACCGAGCTCATGATCGCCCGCTCGCTGGGTATCACGGGACACGACATCATGTTCTCGTCCAACGACACGCCGGCGGCCGACTTTGAGCTCGCCGACAAGCTGGGCGCCATCGTCAACTTTGATGACATCAGCCACATTGAGTTCTTTGAGCACGTTGCGGGGCCCATCCCCAAGACGGTCAGCTGCCGTTTTAATCCGGGTGGCCTGTTCCAGCTCTCCAATGGCATCATGGATAACCCCGGCGACTCCAAATACGGCATGACCACCGAGCAGCTCTTTGAGGCCTTCCGCATGCTCAAGGCCAAGGGCGCCGAGAATTTTGGCATCCATGCCTTCCTTGCCAGCAACACCGTCACTAACGACTACTATCCCAAGCTCGCACGCATCCTCTTTAAACTTGCCGTGCGCCTGGAGCGCGAGACCGGCGCACATGTCGCCTTTATCAATCTGTCCGGCGGTGTGGGTATCCCCTACCTGCCCGAGCAGCAGGCTAACGACATTCACGCCATCGGTGAGGGCGTACACGCAGCCTACGACGAGATTCTGGTCCCCGCCGGCATGGGCGATGTGGCGATCTGCACCGAGATGGGTCGCTTTATGATGGGCCCCTACGGTTGCCTGGTCACCAAGGCCATCCACGAGAAGCAGATCTACAAGGACTATATCGGCGTGGACGCAAGCGCCGTCGACCTGATTCGTCCTGCCATGTATGGCGCCTACCACCACATTACGGTGATGGGCCAGCCGGGTGGCGACGACAAGACCACAGCGCCCGTCACGGACACCTACGACATCACGGGCAATCTGTGCGAGAACAACGACAAGTTCGCCATCGATCGCGAGCTGCCGCATATCGACATGGGCGACCTGCTTGTGATCCACGATACCGGCGCGCATGGCTACTCCATGGGCTACAACTACAATGGACGCCTGCGCTCCGCCGAGGTCCTGTTGCGCCCCGATGGCTCGGCCGACCTCATCCGCCGCGCCGAGCGCCCGGGCGATTACTTTGCCACGCTCGACGTGCTGCCGAGCGGCCGAGAGCTGCTGGCCAAGTCGCGCGCCGAAAGTGCCCGCCGTCGCGCCCAAGACGAGCGCCTGGCAGTCGCCGCCCAATGGAACAAACGCATCCAGATCGCGGACGCGAAGGAGAAGAACATGGACATCCGCAATCTCGAGGGCTCAATCGTCGCCCTCGTCACGCCGTTTAAAAAGGATGGCAGTATCGACTTTGACGCACTCGAGCGCCTTATCGATTTCCACCTGCAAAACGGCACCGACGCCATCCTCACCCTGGGCACCACCGGTGAGAGTGCCACGATGACCGATGACGAGGACAACTCCGTCGTCGCCGCCGTGGTCAAGCAAGTTGCAGGACGCGTCCCCGTCATCGCCGGCTCGGGCTCCAACTCCACGCAGACCATGCTCACCAAGTCGCTTACTTACCAGGGCTTGGGAGCCGACGGCCTGCTGCTCATTACCCCCTACTACAACAAGTCCAACGAAGAGGGTATCTACCAGCACTTTAAGACCGTCGCCGATGCCGTTGATATCCCCTGCATCCTGTACAACATCCCCGGCCGCTGCGGCTGCGGGATCAGCGAGCGCAACGTAGAGCGCTTGGCCGCGCACCCCAACATCATGGGCATTAAGGAGGCCTCGGGCAACGTCGCCTACGCTGCCAAGATCGCCCACCTGCTGTCCGACGATTTCCGCATGTACTCGGGCGAGGACGCGCTCACCGTGCCGCTCATGAGCCTGGGCGCTTCGGGCACCATCAGCGTGTGGGCCGACGTTCAGCCGCAGCTCGTGCACGACATGTGCCGCGCCTATCTGGACGGCGACGTGGAGCGCGCCCGCGATATCCAGATTGCCGGTCAGCCGCTCATCAACGCCCTTTTTAGTGAGGTCAACCCCATCCCCGTTAAGGAAGCGCTCGCCCAGATGGGTATGATCGAGGCAAACTACCGCATGCCGCTGTGCCCCATGGCAGACGACACGCGCTCCGCACTTACCGATGCTCTGAAGGGAGCTGGTCTGCTTGATTAAGACCGTCATTATGGGAACGGGCCGCATGGGCTCGCTCATCCGCACTACCGCCGAGGGCATTGTCGACGCCGCCGGTCAGCCCGTTTTTGATATCGTGGCCCAGATTGGCTTCGATTTGAGCGAGCTCGAAAACGCACCGGCTGCCGATGTGATTATCGACTTCTCGAACGTCGTGACCTTCGATGCCGTCGTCGCCTATGTCGAGCGCACGGGCGCCGCACTCGTTTCCGGCACCACGGGCTATTCACCTGAGCAGATGGACCGCCTGCGTGAGCTGGGCCAGAACACCCGCGTTATGCACTCGGGCAATTTCTCCATCGGCATCGCAGCCCTGCGTCATCTAGTGGCCCAGGCCACACGCGAACTGCCCGGCTTTGACTGCGAGATCGTCGAGACGCACCACAACCAAAAGGTCGACGCCCCGAGCGGCACCGCCAAGCTACTGCTCGACGCCGTCGTCGAAGCTGAACCCGAGGCAGGCTACCACCCCGTCTATGGCCGCGAGGGCATGTGCGGCGCGCGTGGCCCCAAGGAGATCGGAATGCACTCGCTGCGCGGCGGCACCGTCGCCGGCGTGCACGAGGTTAGTTTCTTTGGCCAGGACGAGGAGGTCACGCTCACCCACCGCGCCACGAGCCGTCAGATCTTTGTCAACGGCGCCTTGGCAGCCGCGCAGAAGCTCGTCACCCGCGAACCCGGCTTCTATACGTTCGACAAGGTCATGTTTGCCTAACCGGGTATCAACCGAATCCACCCAAAGGAGAGATAGCAAATGAGCAACGCAGCCGAGATGGATGCACAAGAGATTATCAACTACATCGCCACCGCGCCCAAAAAGACGCCCGTCAAGCTGTACGTGCGCGAGAAGCCGGGCATGAAGGTTGCCTGGGGCAACGCACATGTCTACGGCGGTCGTCGTGGCAAGACCGTCTTTGGCGACTGGGATGAGCTTAAGGCCATCCTCGATGCCAATGCCGATTCCATCGATTACTACGACGTTGAAAACGATTGCCGCAACTCCGCCGTGCCCATGCTCGACCTTAAGGGCATCAACGCCCGCATCGAGCCGGGCGCGATCATCCGCGACCGCGTCGAGATCGGCGACCGTGCCGTCATCATGATGGGCGCCATCATCAACATCGGCTCCGTTATCGGCGAAGGGTCCATGATCGATATGGGCGCCGTGCTGGGCGGTCGCGCCACCGTGGGCAAGAACTGCCACATCGGCGCCGGCACCGTGTTGGCGGGCGTCGTGGAGCCCGCAAGCGCCACGCCCGTCATCATCGAGGACGATGTCATGATCGGCGCCAATGCTGTGGTCCTGGAGGGCGTGCACGTGGGCAAGGGTGCTGTAGTTGCCGCCGGCGCCGTGTGCGTCGAGGACGTCCCCGCCGGTGCCGTCGTGGCCGGTGTCCCCGCCCGCGTCATCAAGATGCGCGATGAGAAGACCGACAGCAAGACCGGCCTGGAAGAGGGCTTACGCCAGCTCTAGGGTTACGCGGTTTTACCAAACCGCGTAACTAGTCGACGCTGCAAACGACCCAGAGCGGCAATCTGACGTTCAATTGTCGGGCATGACCAGAAGGTCAATGCCCTCCTCTTTCACGTCACCTTGCTCGCTCTGGGTCGTTTTCGCTGACGTATGCTCAACCTGCAACGTAATTCAGCCCCAAGCAACAAAGGCCGAAACCCCATCCAGGGCTCCGGCCTTTGCTTTCCCGCTGTAGGCGCAACGCAACTTATCGATTCTCGATGCTACCGATATTTTTGAGCTCGATGGAGATGAGGCCGTTAGGCTCATTGACGAACTCGATGTACTCGGAGTTGGAACCCATCTCGGCCGGGAAGCTGATCTCGATACCCGTGTCGGTACGGATCTTATGATTGCGCACCGCCGCGCGTTCGACCTGCTTGCGCTCCACGGGCACACGCTCAGGCACCTTCTCCTCGGTCAGTGCCGCGCGCACGCTCTCCTTGATGACCGGCTCGTCCTCAAAGACCTCGTCGACGATATCCCAAGGCGGCAGCTCCTCGTCATCCTCGACCTTCTCGGCAACAGCAGCCTTAACCTTGGCGAGCGCTACGGCCGTATTGGCACCGTGCTCCTCGGCGACTTCCTCGACCACACGCGTCACGGTGTCGATGACCTCCTTACCCGATACGCCCGTGTCGCACTGCAGCAGGCCATCGGGGATAAGCATACGGTCCTCGCCGGCGATCTTGCGTTTCTTGTCCACATAGCCGATCTCCATGGTGCTTGCACGCACGATTGCATAGCTCGGCACCTTTTGCGAAGGGTTCGGCAGAATGGCGTAGTGGCGCGCAATGTCGTTGCGCACCTCGCCCTCTTCGCGACCTACCTCGTGCATAAAAGCCTGCTTGGAGCCCAGCAGCATCACGGCAAACCAGCGGGCATCCTCATCGTCATCAAAGTCCGCCACAAGCACGTCAGTGGACTCGGCTTTCTCGGCCTTGGTAAGTTCGGAAGAGATGAACTCCGCAATCTGCTGAGACAGGTCCACGAACTCACGCTCACCAAAGAAATAGCCCTTGAGCTCGCCGCCGAATGCGGAGTTCTCGGCAAACGTGGCGCGTTTATTGTCGGCCGAGGTGCGTGCGCGGCGCAGATGCGTGGTCACGAAGTTGCGCACGGTACGGCTCTCGATATCGAGCTCTCGCTGGCTCATGACGTTGACGGCAGAGTCAAAGTCCAGGATATGCAGAATCGCGTGATTGATTTTCATATACGGCATTCCGTTCTAGATCGATTTCGGCACGAATCAGTATAGCGGTCGAGCCCGCCCCAGGCGCTTCGAAGATTGGTGCATCGGGGACAGGTTGCTTGCACCAATGGTTAGCGCAGGAGCTCGGACTGCCAAGCCTCGAGCTGTTCTGCCAAACTCTTGCCGGCAGCGGGCACGTCGATCTGGGGTCGTTTGGGCAGCAGCGCACACTTAAGAATCGCAACGATGGTCTGCGAGACAAAGCGTCGTGTATCCTCGTCAAAGCCTTGCGCAGCCTGGAGCATCACGGGCAGGCTCTCGCGCAGATTTCCAGCGATATCCGCAAACCGCTCAGCACCCGTAGCCTCAAACACGGAGAACAACGCATCTACAAAACGCTCGCGTTCGCTAGGCGACACTGCAAGCAGCATCTCACGAATGGAACCATCAACGTATCGAGCACCGGCAGACAGGCGCTCACAGTACACGAAGTCGTGACCATCAACCACCCAGCTAAAGGGATTGTGCTGCAGCAGGCTGAACTCGGTGCTCTCAACGATGGCATAGTCCTCCTGTGTCTCGAACATCATGCCAAAGATCGACGACCGAGGTAGCGTCTTGTCGATTCGACCGGAAAGATCGGCAAAGGCGTTGCCGTTCAGAAACTCCTCGACGAAGCCCGGGCCATCATGGGAATACGCCCGTTCGATTCGTTCACGGGCAACATCGGAGCACATCGCTGCACCGTACACCGCAAGGTTTCCACCCTTGGAATGACCCCCGCACAAAAGCGGCCCGCCAATCGCATCCGCCGCCTCGTCCACATAACGTGCCGCGGATTCCTGGGCCGGCACAGGACACCGGAACGCCATGTTAAAGTCTTCTTTCCAGCCAACAATCGTACTATCGGTCCCCCGGAAGGAAAGATAACTAAACCCCGCCGGAAACCGGAACGCCATGGCTGCAAACTGCTCCGTCGCCACCATATCGCTCACAGCACGATAGCCGCAAACGTGCACGCCACGGTAGCGAGGACTTGCTGCCACGGCCTCCAACAAGGCCCTGCTCCCCTCTGGATCCCACAAGTCGTCAATCATGTCCCGATAGCACTCGGCACGCAGCAGCTCGCGTACGTCTAGGCCCTGCCAGTTCGTCAGCTCCGCCATATCACCCGGCAAACGCAAATAGGACAACCACGCAAAGACCAGGCTGTCCACCGCGCAGAACGGCCGCTCCTCAAACGGATCAAACGCCGTCTGAGCATAGGTCAAAAAATTAGGCGAATCCGACATGGCCCTCCCATCAACTATGGTGTATTGGGATGGTGCATTGGGGTCAGGTTACTTTGCACCAAAAGGCGCCCGGGCCGTGTGGACCCGGACGCCTTCATTGTAGCTTTTCGCTCTAGTGAGCTTGATTTAGCAGGAGAAATCGACGCTGTCGATGATGTCCTTGAGGGCCTTGGCGGAGACGGTGAGCTCATGCTGCTCGTCATCGTTCAGCGGCACGGGGACGCGGCAGACAACGCCGTCGCGGCCAACGACGGTCGGCATGGAGATGGCAAGATCGGACAGGCCATACTCGCCCACCATGAGCGAGGAGACAGGCAGAACGGTCTGCTCATCGCGCATAACGGCGGTGCAGATGCGCTTGACGGCCATGGCGACGCCATAGTAGGTGGCGTGCTTCTTCTCGATGATGGTGTAGGCGGAGTTCTTGACGTCCTCAGCGATGCGCTTCTCGGCAGCCTCATGCTCCAGGTGGCCGTGAAGCTCACAGAAGGTGTTCAGCGGAACGCCGGCAACCTGAGCGCTGGACCAAGCGACAAACTCGGAGTCACCGTGCTCGCCCATGACATAGGCCTGGACATCGCGCGGGTCAACCTCGACGTGGGCACCAAGCATCTGCTGCAGGCGGCCGGTGTCGAGCACGGTGCCGGAACCGATGACGTGGCCCTCGGGCAGGCCGGACATCTTGATGGCGGCGTAGGTCAGAACATCGACCGGGTTGGAGACGATTAGCAGAATGCCGTCGAAGCCGGACTTCTTAATCTCGGGAATAATGGACTTGAAGATGCTGACGTTCTTGTTGACCAGGTCCAGGCGGGTCTCACCGGGCTTCTGGGCAGCGCCAGCAGTGACGACGATCATGGCGGCGTCGGCGACATCGGAATAATCGCCGGCGTAGATCTTCATCGGCTCGGCAAACGTCATGCCGTGCGCGATATCCAGGGCCTCACCCTCGGCACGGTTCTTGTCCACGTCGATGAGGACCATCTCGGAGAACAGACCACTCTGCATCAGTGCGAACGCCGAAGACGAACCGACGAAACCGCAGCCGACAATAGCGACCTTCTTCTCGTTAACCATTAGAAACTCCCATCTCTCTCCACAAACAAGCCGCCCGGGAACGACCCGAGCGGCTTGTCGTAATCCCAATACATCCAATCGGGACTTTGATTATGCCCCTATTCGCAGCCAAAAATCGACCGTTTACCGAAATTGTTTGCAGTATTCGTAAAATAACTGCGCGAAATCGGTTTCGAGCTATTGACGAGTCGAAATAGGTTTCTAATACAGGCCCGCCTCGCGAATGGCCTCGACAGCCAAAGCGATCTGATCGGGCGGTAGGACCAGCGCCATGCGCACGTGTCCCTCGCCCGAAGGACCAAAACTCGCGCCCGGCGTCACCACAACGCCGGCCTTCTCCATGAGCTCCTCGCAAAACGCCATGGAATCGGTGCGACCACCGGGAAGCTTGGCCCACACAAACATAGAGCCATGCGCGTTGGGACGCTCCCAGCCCAGGTCCTCAAGACCATCGCACAGGGCATCGCGTCGCTCCTGGTACTTCAGACGCTGCGCCTCGACCTCATCGCGCGGGCCATTAAGGCACGCGATGGCGGCCTTCTGGATCGGAAAGAACATGCCAAAGTCGATCTGGCTGCGCAGCTTGGCAAAGGCCGAGACCACATCCTCGCGACCGACCAAAAAGCCGATGCGAGCACCGGTGACGTTAAACGACTTGGAAAGCGAGAAGAACTCCACACCCACCTCAAGCGCACCGGGATACTGCAAGAAGCTGCCGCCCGGCTCGCCGTCGAACACGATGTCAGAGTACGCGTTGTCATGGACGATGAGCAGGTCGTGCTCGCGGGCGAAAGCGATGATCTCCTCGTAGACCTCGGGCGTGCCCACCGAGCCGACCGGGTTTGCGGGCAGCGACACGATCATATACTTGGCACGATCGGCCACCTCGGGATCGATACCCGCCACATAGGGCAGGTAATTATGCTCGGCGACCAACGGATAGTACTCGAGCTTGGCATCGGCGATCTTGGCGCCCGCCTCAAAGACCGGGTAGCACGGATCGGGAACCAAGATGGTGTCACCCGGATCGAGCAGGGCCAGGCCCAAATGGCCCACGCCCTCCTGCGTGCCGTTGCACGACTGCACCATAGACGGCGTAATGCCGGAGACACCAAAGCGACGCTCATAGTAATCGCACACGGCGTGCTTGAGTTCGGGCAGGTCGCGCAGGGCATACTTCCACATCTCGGGATCTTGGGCTGCGTGCGTGAGCGCCTCAACCACATGGTCGTACGGCTTAAAGTCGGGCGTGCCCACGCTCATGTTGTAAATGGTCTTGCCCTGAGCCTTCAGCGCGAGAAGTTTGTTGTTGAGCGAGGCGAAGACCTCCGCGCCAAAGCGGTCGAGACGCTGCGATGCCTGCATGGTGCCACCTTTCGATATAAAAAACGCAGCGCTCCGACAAGAGCGCCGCGCGATACGGGCCATCAGATTGCAAAAGTGTAACGCTTGCAACCCCCGTATTGGTTCAATTTAGCCAACCTTAGTCAATTGGATTGAGCGCGTCGATCTGCGCAAGCCACAGGCGCGAGCTGGCGTCACTCGGCATGCGCCAATCGCCGCGCGGGCTGAGCGTAACCGAGCCCACCTTGGGGCCATCGGGCAGGCAGCTGCGCTTAAACTGCTGGGCAAAGAAGCGACGGTAGAACGTTCGTAGCCACGTGTGAATGGTCTTGACGTCGTAGACGCCCTCGAAGCTCTTGAGCGCCATGCGGTAGATCTTGCCCGGTTCAAAGCCAAAACGCAACAGGTAGTAGAGGAAGTAATCGTGCAGCTCGTACGGGCCCACCAAATCCTCGGTCTTCTGCGCAATCTCACCGTCGCCCGTGGGCGGCAGAAGCTCGGGGGACACCGGCGTATCGAGGATATCGAGCAAGACCTCGGCAATACGCCCGCCAAAGACATCAGCCGCATAGCGCACCAGATGGCGCACAAGCGTCTTGGGCACGCTCGCGTTGACGGCGTACATGCTCATGTGGTCGCCGTTATAGGTAGCCCAGCCGAGCGCCAGCTCCGACAGGTCGCCCGTGCCAATGACAAAACCGCCAGCCTGGTTGGCCAGATCCATCAGAATCTGCGTACGCTCGCGCGCCTGGCTGTTCTCGTAGGTCACGTCCTGCACGGCCGGATCATGCTTGATATCCTTAAAGTGCTGTTCCACGGCAGCATGGATTGAGACCTCGCGGAAGCTCACACCCAAGTCACGAGCGAGCGACTCGGCATTGGACTTAGTGCGGTGCGTCGTGCCAAAGCCGGGCATGGAAACCGCCGTGATACCCGTGCGCGGCAGCCCCACCGCATCGAAGGCACGCACGGTCACAAGCAGCGCTAGCGTGGAGTCCAAGCCGCCCGAAAGGCCGATGACCGCAGCCTTGGTACCTGTGTGGGCGAGGCGGGTCTTGAGGCCCGCAGTCTGTAGGTCGAGGATCGTCTCGCAGCGCTCGGCCAAGTCGCCGTGGTCGGCCGGCACAAAGGGCGCGCGCGGGAAAACGCGGTCGATATCGCAGGCATCGCGCAGGACAGGTTCTTCGGCCAGCACGCCCTCAAACGAAAACTCAACGGTCGTGGCCTCCGGAGCATCGTCGGTACGCGTCCACGTCGTCGAGCGACGGCGTTCGGCAGCCAGGCGGTCAAGGTCAACGTCGGCGATGGCCATGTCGCAGGTAAGCAGTTTAGTCGCGGCGAGCTTGGAGCCGTTTTCGTAGACGAGGTTCTCCCCCGCAAAGACCATGTCGGTCGTGGACTCGCCCTCACTCGCGTCCGCGTAGGCATAAGCGCAGTACAGGCGCGCGCTTTGGTTAGAGATAAGGCTGCGGCGGTAATCTGCCTTACCGATGATTTCGTCAGAGGCCGACGGGTTGAGAATCACCGTCGCACCGGCAAGCGCCATCTCGGTCGAAGGTGGCGCCGGCACCCACAGGTCCTCACAGACCTCAACGCCCAGCACCAGGTCCTCGGCGCCCTCATCACAGCAACGGTAGACAAGCCCCGAACCCAGCGGGACCGGACCCTGACCGGCAAATTCAACCCACACGGGATCCGCAGGCGCCGGAGCAAACCAGCGGCGCTCGTAGAACTCGCCATAGTTGGGCAGGTACTTCTTGGCCGTGAGGCCCAAAAGCTCGCCCGCACAGCACACGGCGGCGCAGTTGTAGATGTTCTCGGCCACCGCAACGGGAAAACCGACGGTAAAGACGATCGGCAGCTCACGGGTTTCATCGAGGATATGCACCAGAGCAGCCTCGCAGGCATGCAGCAGTGTGCGGTTATGGAACAGATCGGCCGCGGTATAGCCGGTCAGGTTAAGCTCGGGCAGCACCAGAGCACGAACGCCGCGCTCGGCAGCATCGCGAACAGTGGAAAGCGCCACCTCAGCATTACCCTCGACATCGGCAACGCGAATCCGCGGTGACGCCGCCGCCACACGCAAAAAGCCATCAGACTGAGAAAGGTGAAGATTCATAAGAATGCTCCCGTGCGTAGACGCCATTCACAACAATTAGCAAGCTCTATTGTAGTTCAACCGCCGAGTGCAACCGCATCCCACCAACTTGGTGAGCTATTGATGAGTTGATGGTATCTGTTAAATGTCACGTACGATTCACATCTGGTGGGTACCCTGATGGCTACATGAAACGAAGCAGATTTACACCGGGAGGACCCCGTATGACAACCAAGTACACCGACGCGCCGCGCACGCGCGTCATGACACCGGCCGCGCTCAACAACGGCGTGCACGAGAACCATTCCATCGGACAGACCATGGCCATCGCGCCCAAAAAGGGCCTGTTTGACGACATTTCCATTCCCCAGATCATCGCCGGCGCCGCAGCTGCCGCCACGAGCGTCGCACTTGCCTCCAAGATTGGTATCGCTGGTTCAGTAATTGGCGCCGCCGTGAGCTCGGTCATCACCGTTGTGTCATCGCAGGTCTACCGCCACTTTATCTCTGCCAGCGCCGAAGCCATCAAAGGTACGCACGCCGCCGTCGACTACCCCGCCGGCGCCTACGAGCCCGTTGAGTTTAATGCCGAGGAGCACCTGGGCGGCGCCGCGACTACGCAGGAGATGCGCCAGATTGCGGGGCGCGCGACCACGGCGCGCGTTGCTCCCGACAGCCTGCGCGCCAAGGCGGCGGCAGAGCGCAGTCAGACGCAAAAGAAGGTCATCGTCTTCTCGATCGCCATCGCCATCGTCGCGGTCATCGCCTGCGCCGGCGCCATCCTTATCACCACCGCCGGTGAGGGTCTGGGCGAGCGCCCCGAGCCAATCCTTTCGTCGCGCACGACGGAAAGCGATGCAAATGGCAACACCCAGTCGCAAGACCAGCAGGCACAGACGGACGGCACGCAAGACAGTTCCACCTCTACCGATTCGTCCTCGAATACCCAAAACCAATCGCAGGGCGCCGATTCTTCTGTGAACAACAGCGGCGCGCAATCCGGCACGACCGACTCAAGCCAAACGACTGACGGTTCGCAGCCGAACACGGGAGGCCAGACGAGCGACACCACGTCGGGAACGGGTACAGCAGACAGCAACAACAGCAATTCGAGTGGCACCACATCGGGCACGGCATCTGACAGTTCAAGCCAAGGCACGACATCGGACAACTAGGCGCTGCATCCCCAGATAGGCAACCTGTACAACGGGCGCGAATCGATAGCGGTTCGCGCCCGTTTGCCTTGGGCGACGAGATGGCAAGCCCCGCGCGATGGTAAGATGCTTTGGTGTGTAAAGAGGAGATTTGCCATGAGCAAGACAATAGTTACGCCCACGCTTTCGCTGGGCAACCACATCTATCTGTATCGCCTGCTGCGCGATGCGATTGGATGCGGCAAGCAAACGTTTATGACGCAGGTCGAGGAGGCACTCGCCGCTGGTGACATGGCCGCTTATGACCTGGGCTTCGAGTCCACGCGCGAGCTGCTCGAGGAGCTCGACGACTGCATTAAGCTGACCGTCTTTAAGGGCGGTCGCCTGTATGCCACGGTCATCGCCAACGAGGCCTGGGATGCCGCCCTTGCCAAGGGCGAGGACAAGCCCAAGGCTGCCAAGGGAGCCAAGCAGTCCTACAAAAAGAAAAAACGCGGCGAGAAGGACCTCAAGGCCGTGCGCCCCAAGCACGTTAAGCGTCCCGAGCCTGAAGCCATGGTTGAAGCCGTGCCAGAATCCGAGCCCGAGGCAGAGATTGAAGTCGCTATTGAGGTAACGGCAGAAGCCGAAACCGAAACCACCGCCACGACTGATCCCGAAGTCATATCCGAGCAGGAAGCCACTGCGGAGCTCAACGAAGCTCCCAAGTCGACAACCGAAAAAACCGCCGACCAACCCGAGACGCCTTCGTTCCAAAACAGTGATGTCTTTAGCGACGAGGCCGAGGACGATCAGCCCGACGATCAAGACGCTACCGAGTCGACGCCGAAGCCCGAGACGCCGCAGCCCGCCATCTCGCTCACGGTCGTCTATGACCCCGAGAACGCCAACGCCGGCATCACCACTATGGCATCCACGCCCATCGAAGCAAAGTCGAGCGTCGAGAATGAGAGCGCGATGCAGGTTGAGTTTGAAACTGCAGCTGTAGACGCGCCCGTCACCGTGAAGCCCGCAGATTCCGCAGTTAAGCCGGAACCGGTGCCTGAGCCCGCACCCGTCATCGAATCCGTGCCCACCTCTACTTGCGACCAAGTTCCCGCACCGGCACCGGCTTCGGTACCCGCAGCGGCCCCCACCCCCGCACCCGCAGCGCCCGCCATCCCTGAGGACTTCCCCGTCGATTTCGCAACCGAGGTCTTCTGCCCCGGCCCGCTTCTGCACCAGTTGTCGACCTATCTCCCCTACGGCGCCGACACGCTCGGCATTGTCGGCGAGTACTACTGGATCGCCCGCGAGCGCGGTACCATCGAGGCCGCGCGAAACCGCGCAAACTTCCCCCTGTGCTACACGCAGGCCGGCGAGCGCCGCGAGGTTACCGTGCGCATCCGCCGCAACACCACCGGCGGTCTCGGAGCCGCCTGGGCCATCGACAAGGTCGAAGCCCCGGTCGAGTAAAAAACGGCCTCGGATAGCCAATTGACCATCCGAGGCCGTTTGAATTCAGGCCTTTTAGTTGTCATCGGTGCATATAGACACCAGAGAAGCAAGCTCATCCTCAAGTTGCGGAGCAAAGTATCTAAAAGAAACCTGCGCTCCAGTCGGTATCGACTCAATCATATTCGCAGCATTATCTGAAACTCGGTACGATGCAGTTTCACCTGTCTTCAAATCCTCTATTGAGCAGACAGCGTCTTCAGCATCAATCGACCTAAGCACGCCTTTTCCTTGTAACATCACATCGGCATGCCCGCCAGCTATTTCTAATGAACCTGAGTCTGTCGCAGTCACTTCTCCGGAACCTCCGCGCGATATCTCTTCCTTTGTTGAACAGCCCACCAATGAAGCCATCAGCACCAAAGACAGAGCTAGACGAATCGCCCTACTTCGAAAAAGTCGTTCCATAAGTCCACGCATAATAGCTCTGATCATACTTCAGGAAGGATAAAGATGAATTCCAGCCGTCCGCTATGCCAATCATCTGCCTTGTCTCTCCAGTTTTCTTACCAGTAAGTGTGGCGTAAGCCTCCGCTGTTACAGAATGGGCTGATCCGTTGTACAAACTCGCATGTAAAACATTCGGTCTATTAGAGTTAATCTCATTTTGAATGCTCGCGATAGCCGGAGAGGAGACAGTGCGGGCGATAAGAGTACTTCCTCTGCTTGCGCAGTAATTTGTAAACCCCGTTGCACAGGTTGATATCGGCGTTCCACCCAAAACAACGCCGGGAACAGTCTGTTCTTCATCGGAAAGAGCATGGGTATTGGTGTAATTCCATATCTGCATATATTGCGAAGGGTCGCTATATAAATTGGCAATGCCATACAGTTCCGCAACGTTCGAAAAAGCTGTCACCATACAAGCATAGTGGGCGGTAAGCCTCTTAATCTCGCTTTCATCATATGACATAAACTGAGAAATGGAACGAAATCCAGATACTGTGTAATCCTGCATTTGAGTTGCGTAAATTACAACATCGTTCCAGCTTGAAGGTTTATTCGATAAAACGACAGGCCGTCCTTCTATGGAAACAGCCGGGATTGTTCTTCCGCAATTTGTTGTTATTGAACCGTCCAAAGATTGCACGCCGAATTCGAATGGATTGATCATTACGACTGGGTTATTGAACGAATAAGACTCGACACCAAGATCTCCTCCCCGATCCATAGGGCTGACTAAGCCGTCTCCAAAACGATATCCCGTAAGTATTTCATCATCTGAAGCATCTAAAACCAAATAGCCCGCGGCTCTATTGGATGTCACAACCGGAACAATGTAACCAAGCGGGGACCCATCAACATCTACAAAAGGAATAGGGTCAGAAGGCGTATACGAATAGCCGAGGAGTCCCTTTATATATTTATCGGCAAGCTCTTGCGCAATTTCAGAAGTAAATTGTATCTGCTCACCATCAATATTGCCCGTCGAAGCAAAAACCTCTTTCGGACGTGCGGCTAAGGCGACAATTGAAGACGCGACAAGTTGCAGAAAACGACGACGCGAAAGCATATGTTCTTCTTTCTAGAGAAGCGACTTATAAGGTACTCCTATTCTATAATCTTTTTTTAACGTTACAGCACTGGTTATATTTCAATTCGATTTGCTTATGTCCTTGCAACCCAATGCGTCTTTACGTTTTAAACGGAATCAGAAAATCACTCATAGCAAAAACGGGCTTTAATCCCAAAGAGATGACTTTGATTATGAATCAAACCAGCAGCCAGGGCATAGCTGCAGTGCAATCGCTACAAGAAAGGCCGCCCTTGGTGGCGGCCTTTCTACTTGCTACTAGTCGCGCGTCAGCTTGCGGTGAATACGATGCGGCTGGGCTGCGTCCTCGCCCAAGCGCTCGATGCGGTTGGCTTGATAGGCCTCAAAGTTGCCCTCGAACCAATACCAGTTGCCCGGATTCTCGTCGGTGCCCTCCCACGCCAGAATGTGCGTGGCGACGCGGTCCAGGAACATACGGTCGTGGCTAATGACCACCGAGCAGCCCGGGAACTCGAGCAGCGCCGCCTCGAGCGAGGACAGCGTCTCGACGTCGAGGTCGTTCGTGGGCTCGTCGAGGAGCAGCAGGTTGCCGCCCTGCTTGAGCGTAAGCGCCAAGTTCAGACGGTTGCGCTCGCCACCGGAGAGTACGCCAGCGCGCTTCTGCTGGTCCTGGCCCTTAAAGCCAAAGCTCGCCACATAAGCACGGCTCGGAACCTCGGTCTCGCCGACCATCATGTGGTCCAGGCCGTCCGAGACGACCTCCCACAAGTTCTTATCGGGGTCGATGCCGGAACGGTTCTGGTCGACATAGGAGATCTTGACGGTCTCACCCACCTCAAGTTCGCCCGAAGTCAGCGGCTCCAGACCCACAATCGTCTTGAACAGCGTGGTCTTGCCCACACCATTGGGGCCGATGACGCCCACGATGCCGTTGCGCGGCAGGGTAAACGAAAGGTCGTCGATGAGCACGCGGCCATCGAACTCCTTGTGCAGATGATGGGCCTCGAGCACCTTGTTGCCCAGACGCGGGCCCACAGGGATGCGGATGTCGGTCCAGTCGAGCTTCTGGCTTGCGCGGGCCTCGGCCTCCATCTCCTCGTAGCGAGCCAGACGGGCCTTGTTCTTGGCCTGGCGAGCCTTGGGCGAGCTGCGTACCCACTCGAGCTCGGCCTCCATGCGCTTGGCGAGCTTGGCGTCACGGTTGCCCTGGGCCTCGATACGCGCGGCCTTGGTCTCCAGATACGTGGAGTAGTTGCCCTTGTAGGGATAAAGGTGACCGCGGTCGACCTCGCAGATCCACTCGGCAACGTTATCCAAGAAGTAGCGATCGTGTGTGACGGCAAGCACCGCGCCCTGGTAGTTGTGCAGGAAGTGCTCGAGCCACAGGATCGACTCGGCGTCCAGGTGGTTCGTGGGCTCGTCGAGCAGCAGCAGATCGGGAGCCTCGAGCAGCAGCTTGCACAGGGCCACGCGGCGACGCTCGCCGCCAGAGAGCACGTTAACCGGCATGTCGGAATCGGGCAGCTGCAGGGCGTCCATGGCCTGGCCGAGCTTGGAATCGATATCCCAGCCGTCGGCGGCATCGATCTCGTCCTGGAGCTTGCCCATCTCGACCATGAGGGCGTCCATGTCGCAGTCCGGGTCGCACATCTCCTCGCCGATCTTATTGAAGCGATCGACCTTGGCGATCATATCGCCAAACGCCATGCGCACGTTCTCGATAACGGTCTTGTCGTCGTCGAGCGGCGGCTCCTGCTGCAGGATGCCCACGGTGTAGCCGGGGGCGAGCTTGGCATCGCCGTTGGAGACCTCCTCGATGCCGGCCATGATCTTGAGCAGGGTCGACTTGCCCATGCCGTTGGGACCCACGACGCCGATCTTGGCACCGGGGTAGAAGCTCAGGGTCACGTCGTCAAGGATTACCTTGTCGCCATGGGCCTTGCGAGCCTGATACATCTGGTAGATAAACTCCGCCATATGTCTGTTCTATCCTTTCTACCTGCTGTTTCCCTATTCTTGATTCGCTTTAGTGGAAACGAAATGAGGGAACCAGCTCTGAAACGTAACGAAAAAGGGGCATGGTTGCCCACACCCCCTAATACTACCTGGGAAAAGTCCCCCGGAACATACTATGAACTGCGTACGCTAGTTTTCCGCAACCTTAACGAGCGGCTCGCTGCGATTTGCGCCACAACAGATACGAGTAGACGTAGACGGCTCCAACCGAACCAAACGCCAGAACCGCAATCACCGTGGCGACGACTTCACTCGAAAGCACGCTGCCTGCCACGCCCATCACAATCAGGCCAATACCCAGCACCATAAAGCAGGCGCCGCCAAAACGCTGCGTACGGCGCCAGTTCTCGGGATCGGCAAGCCCCCAGGGTGTCTTGATACCGAGCGTATAGTTCTGCTTCACACGCGGCAAGTAGTTGCCTACGCCGATGAACAGCAAACCGACAACACCGGAAATCAGCACGTTAACCAAACCGACCGCCGGCACCACGCCCCAAACCGTAAGCTCTCCCAGCCAGCTTATGGCGCACATGAACAAGGTGAAGGCGATTACGAAGCCCTGGTAGAACTTGCCCGAGGTTCGATATGCCTCACCTTTGGGGTCGATGCGCGGCACCACGCAGAACATTGCGAGAAGCGCCAGAGGCAGCACGCCGAGCGCGGAGGCCATCCAGCTAGGACCCCAACCGTCGACGGCGCCGTTCGCGCCCCAGTGCGTGGGAATCTGCGCAGGCAAGCTCGGCATCACTATGAGGTGCGCTACGACATTGGCGACGCACAGAGCGACCAGCGCAATCCACACGCGCGACGATACCCCCGTGGGGTGAATGCCCTTGTTTTCGTTATTCATCCTTATCACCTTCAGTGTTTGTAAAGCTCATAAACCAGCCAATTAAATCCTGCATGACGGTGGTGTTTAAGCTGTATACGATGCTTTGGCCATGGCGCTCGTCGGTCACCAACCCAGCGTTTTTGAGTGTCGCCAAGTGATGGCTCAGCGACGGCTTACTGATGTCAAAATGCTCGGCAAGCTCTCCGGCCGTACAATTGCCCTCGCGCAGTAGTTCCAAAATGCGCCGCCGCGTTGGATCGGCAAGCGCCTTAAAACCCTCTCCCGGCATAAGACCTCCTCTCATCATCTCTCATGACGTGCACACTATACTCAATATTTAGATGTTTGTCTAACCATCTAATCTTGTACTCATAAAAATAGCCGCCTCCGCGTAATGCGAAGACGGCCACTTCTCACGCTACAAACGTGTTTTGGAGTTGGCCAACCCGCTGCAACGGGTGCCATCTGCTTCAATCTTATGCGAACCCCGACCCCATTTCAACAAGCCCAAGGGCTCAAATGGAATCGCGATAACACCTATAATGGCAATAGCTAAAACACGATTCGCTTCCCCATCGGAGGATGTCTATGACCGAAACCGCTGCCGCTCTCATCGAGACACGCGACACCAAGCTCGAGATCATCATGGGCCACGAGGCACTCGATAGGCTCGCCGATGCTACGGTGCTGGTGCTCGGCTGCGGAGGCGTGGGCTCCAACTGCTGCGAGGCACTCGCCCGCGGCGGCATCGGTCATTTCGTCATTCTGGACAAGGACATCATCGCACCCAGCAATATCAATCGCCAGGCCATCGCCTTTCACAGCACCATCGGCAAGCGCAAAGTGGACGTGATGGATGCCATGATTCGCGATATCAATCCCGCCGCCACCGTTATCAAGCGCACCGAATACCTGCTGAGCGACAACATCGACGAGTTCTTCGCGAGCGTTTTGGAGCAGACGGACGGCAAGCTCGACTACGTCGTCGACGCCATCGACACCATCTCGGCCAAGCTCACCATTGCCAAATATGCTCAGGACCACGACATTCGTTTGGTTAGCTCCATGGGCGGGGCCAACAAGCTCCATCCCGAGTGCCTCCGCTTTGCCGACATCTTCGATACGGTACGTGACCCCATGAGCCGCATTATGCGCAAAGAATGTAAGAAGCGCGGAATCAAGAGCCTACACGTGCTGTTTAGCTGCGAGGAATCGGTTAAGACACAGCCCCGCGACCCTTCCAACATCCACGAGCGTACCGAGCTCGGAACCGCCAGCTTTATGCCGCCCATCATGGGCCAGATGATTGCCGGCGAGGTTATCCGCCAGATCAGCGGCCGCGGCACTGAGCGCGTGCGCGCCGATGGCCAGCGCTTGAGCTAACCGCAATTGACACCTACCATGCAAACGCCCTTTCTTTTCGATGCGCATTGCCACCTCGGTCTCATGGCCGATGCCGAGAGCATTGCTTCGCAACTCGAAGCAGCGGGACTTGGCGTTTTTGACTGCGGGGTTGATCCGCGGGAATACGAGGCGACCCGTGAGCGCGCTCAGTGCCATACGGGCATCGTTACCGGCGTGGGTCTGCATCCCTGGTGGATCGCCGATGTCCTCTGCGACGAGGCTGAGATTTCGCTGCTTTGCGACATCGCGTCACGTGAGCGATTCGTAGGCGAGGTGGGACTTGATTTCGGACGACGTGGGTTACCCGCTGGGCATGAGGACGAAGCGAGGGCGCAGCAGCTTGCCGCCTTCGAGCGGCTTTGCGAGACGATCGCCACGCACCCGCTCTCCGGTCGCGTGCTTTCGATTCACGCTGTCAATGCAGCCGGAACGGTTCTCGACATTCTCGAGCAGAACGGTCTCCTGAAAGCAGACGGCCCAGACGACGCGAGTTCCCCCGCCATCATCTTCCACTGGTTCAGCGGGGCCTCGAACGATCTCACCCGTGCACGCAATGTTGGCTGCTTCTTTTCCTTCAACGAACGCATGCTCGCCACCAAGCGGGGCCGCGAGTACGCCAAGCAAATTCGAGAAAACCAGCTGCTTATAGAGACCGACTATCCCTGCAGCCCAGACAACGGCTGTTCTGCAGACGATTTGCGAATCTCGCTGGAACGTACCCTTCGCATGCTCGCAGAAATTCGTCGCTTCGACGCCTTGTCTCTCGCTGAAGTCACAACGGCCAACGCCAAATCCCTCTTTTGCTTCTAGGAACATCCATCCGCAGGAAGCCTCAAATAAACCTACCCCCGTTTGGTGCAGTTTCAACCGCCACCCCAAAGTAGACGCAGAAGAGGCACTTCATTTACCTGCGGTTTTCTTGACAAGAAAAGGGCCTCTACTCAAGGTAAGGACCCTAAGCTGCACCAAACGGGGGTAGGTTTGAAAACAGAATCCACCCGAAGCGGCTATTACCTCGGGTGGCCCTCCTAATCTACCTTCCAACCATTGGCCTCGGCCTCCTGCAACTCTCGTTCGCGCTCTTCGATGCGCGCGATCGCATACTCAATGTAGGCGTCGAGGTATTTCTGGGAGGTGCTATAAAGCCTAAATTGAGTGTCATATCCAGGCACCGGCTTAATATTGTCACGCTCAATGATTCCACCTTCAAAAAAGCAGCGCAGAGCATTCTCTTTTGAGAAGACGACAGGATCTTTCAATATCTCACGGCAATAATAGAGCTCATCAATAGTCGCCGGCATGTGGTCACAGCAGCCTCCGACGTACTCGCCTACCCTTCTGCCGAGCCCCTCGCCGTTCCCCATGAACGTCACCATCGGAAAGAGCCCACGCTGCTGCATCCGAGCTTCGGGCAAGACCCACATATTCGCGCGGGTATACGCCAACTCCAGAAAGCATTTAAGCCGAGGATATTCATCGTACGGCAGTTTCTGCTCCAACATCTGAACGTTGAGTTTGCCGGAAAGAATATCGCGCTTATACCACGTTTCGCCATTCAGCTGCAGCTGGGCCTGGATGAGCATCCAGGGGCTAAACATGATATCCGCACGCCCTTTCTCGGATTTATCAAGATGATCTTTCAGATAGAGGTAATCGATCTCCTCTCCCGGTTTGACCCAGTAACGCACCCAGTTATGGAGAGGACGGCCGGGTCGATATTCATCACCCCAGATCCCTTTCTTCAGATACTCCCTCATCAGATTCTCTGACGGCATCGAAATTACTGAAACTGCCATTGTGACCTCCAAACGTAGTCAACATTTCTTTTAGTCGTCTTTGACTGCTTGGGGAGAGTTTACTCTCGCCGAACTAAAACTTCAATAGAGGATTTTATATAATTTTATCTATTACTGGACTTCTTTTCGATTATGATTTTTATAAACAGGAGAAAGGAACGCCCTATGCGCAAAAAATGGCTACCGACCAAAGAAAACATCGAAATCGTCATCAGTAAAATCGATGCTGAAAAGCTGTATACGCGTCAGCAAGCAGTAGACGAATTCGGAATAGCGGGATCAATTTTCGATCGCCACGTCCGGCTGAGCAGTATTTGGATCGCCTATGGAAAACCCGTGACGGCAGGCCGTATGGTCCTCTATCCAGGTGAAGAGCTCATCAAACAATTCCACCGGCTAGAAGACCCTGCCATCGCACTCCACCTTTTCGATCTTTACTATCACGCATCCGAGAAGAGCATCTTGACCGAACTCGGCAAAAGCAGGGGTGAGGTCTTTGCAGACGGCACTTACCTTGAGCTAGGCGGATGGAAAGGTGTCAACTACTAACCCACGGGGGACAACCATCATGACAACGTCAAATCAAGAAAAGCAGCGCGCGCTCGTCGTCGGCGACATGCATCTGAAAGAGGAGCTCATCCTGGGTCGGGTCGACGCGGCCATATCGCAGCTCGGCGTTGATCGCGTCGTTTGCTGCGGCGACTATTGCGACGAGTGGAATAGCAATTGCCTGACCATGCGAGACGCTCTGGATTCTCTCTCATATTGGGTACGAGGCAAGCGCAAACGTGGCATCCAGGTCGACCTCGTCCTTGGAAACCACGACATGAGCTATCTGCGGCGTATCCCCGGTCCGGGAACACACGTCGGTCTCTTCGACAAAGTCGAGAATATCCTTGATGAACTCCGGGCTCGAATGGCTTGCGTAGCGGGAAATTGCCTGGTCACACATGCCGGCGTCACCAAGCAGTGGGCAGATCAGCATCTCAATCTCGAAGACGAGTACAGCGCGCACGACATATGCTGCGCGCTCAACGCGATGTTCGAACGCAGAAACGAAGACGACCTTGCCGCACTCGACTCCGCGGGCCCCGGACGCGGTGGTTTTGAAATCCCCGGACCGCTTTGGGCGGACCAATCGGAACTCTACTCGAATCCACTCCCCGGCATCCACCAGATAGTCGGGCACACTCCCGTCGAGTCAATCGACCTCTGGCAGATCCCCTCGGAAGACAGGGTCCACACCACGGCCAAACTCGTTTTTTGCGACACATTCGGGCTTACCCGAAATCTCACACCCATCGGTGACGGCAGTATGCTCCTCGTAGAGGGAAAATCCATCCGAACCGTGACCGCCGATGAGCTCGACCTCACTCCATGGCCGGTAGCGTCGCTGGATTGGATGGAAACCTGTGTTCTTCCCTTCCTGTAGGCGGCTAAAGCGGACGGTCTACGGCAACGCGAGTTCATGCATCAGGTCGCGATTACGCGTATACAGGTCATCGAATATGTGTCGACGGTGCGCATAGAGCTCGTAGACTTCCCTATCAGGCTCGATCGTCTGCGCGACGCCCAGCTGTTCGCCCAGTTCATCCCAGCCGTCATAGGCGCCACCCGCTAGAGCCGCCATCAGGGCATCGCCAAAGCAGGCGCCCATCGTCACCTTGGCAACGGAAACCGCGCGCCCGCACACGTCGGCGATCGCCTGCATCCAGGCTGGATTCTTGGTGCCGCCGCCCACGAGCATGATGCGCTCGATGGGAAGCCCGTGCTCGCGCTCGATGATGTCGACATGAGCCGCAACCGTGTAGGCGATTCCCTCCAAAGCAGCACGGACCATATGGCCCCGGGTATGCCGGCTCGTGAGACCGAAGAACACGCCACGCGCTTCAGGATCGTTGAGCGGCGTCCGCTCGCCCGCAAAATACGGCAGGCACAACAGGCCGTCCGATCCCGGCGCGACCGCGGCGGCCTCTTCGCTCATGACCGCGTAAGCCGCAGAACCACCGGCCACCTCATCAGCAACGGCGTCCCGGTAGAACTCGTCGCGTAGCCACGCGGTCAGCGCACCCGCCGTATTGGTCCCCGCGCAGATCCCGTAAGTTCCGGGAATGATAAACGTCCCTGGCCACAGGCGGGCATCATCGACCATTTGATCGGCTAGGTAGATGAAATACGCCGTACTCCCCAACTGAACCATCATATCGCCGGGACGGAATACACCCGTCGAAATGGCCTCGGCACCAGAGTCGCCCGTTCCAACTAAGACAGGTGTCCCTGCCGCGAGCCCCGCCGCCTCGGCCGCACGCTGCGTAATCACCCCGGCAATATCAGTAGCCGAACCGCCGATGACCATCGCATCCGGTAGGCAATTAAAGAGAAGTGAATCGGCAATGTCCGCAGTCGTGCGGTCGTTGAGATAAACCTCCCCCCCCTCGCTCGTGATGAAGTGAAAAAGCTTGAGGTCGTCCAAGCGCAGCGCCGCCTTGCGACGCATGGTGTGCGCGAAATCTCGGTTAATCAGCCCGAGACCACCGGCCCAGGCACCGCAAAAATTGCAGCGCGTGAACTGCGCGTCGACGGCAGCGCACAGCTCGATTGTGGCATCGCCATCGTAAATAGCCTCAGCTCCCCAAGGGGTCGACAGATCATGGGATAGAGCCCCGATTACATAGCCCATCGATGCAAGGGTTGAGGGAGAAACGTGCTGCTCATAGGGCATCGAGAGCTCATTGGTAATCAAAATGCCATCGACACCGCCCTGCTGCAACGCTTCGAGATCGCGCCTGGCGGCTTCCACGACCTGCGATACGATTCCACCCGGATAATACAACGGATCACCTGGCAGAGGACGCAGGCTAAACTGAAGGGACTGACCCCGGAGGAGTTCCGGAGCCAGTCCCTTGCGGTGTAGTTCTTATTTGAGCCGTCCAAGTTTTGGGGTGCAGTTCATTATCGCAGGGACGTTACTCCCCCAGCACCTCGACGTACACTTTTCGCTTCTGCGGACCGTCAAACTCCGCAAGATAGATGTTCTGGGCACCTCCGCACACGATGTGGCCATCTTGGACGGGAAAGAAGCAACTGTTTCCACAAATCATGCTCTTGATATGCCCACAGGAGTTGTTGCCGGTGGCTCCATAGCTCGGCAGGAAGTGTGCATGCGCATAGGGGGCATCGAGTGGGGCGATGCGATCGAGCGTTTCCATAAGATCCGTCTCCACGCAGGGCAGCCCCTCGTTTACCACGATTCCACAGGTCGTATGCGACAAAATAATCGCTGCCAAGCCATTGGTCACCGAGCTGCGTTCGATGGCGGCGTGCACGTCCTCGGTAATATCGATAAACTGGTCCGGAGCAGTCGATAGATAGCTCAATGTCTCGAGCGTCACCATGTTTACTCATCCCCTTCAAGAAAACGCAGGGCATTACCCCAGTAGAGCCTTTCTCGCGCATCATCGCGCATGGGCACGGTATCGAGCGCCCGCTTGAGTTTGAATGCACGGAAGCGCGGCGTATTGCTGGCGAACATCACTTGGTGCGATAGCGCGCGCTCATACCACAGCGGCCCCATATCGACCGTGAAAAGACGCTGCATCATCTCCTCGGGCGAATCGATGTAAGTGATAGAGGTGTCCGTGTAGCAGTTGGGATACTTGAGCAGCATCGCCACGGTCTCGCGCACCCAGGGCCAACCAAAGTGGGTCAAACTAAAGCGCACATTTGGATGCGTTGCGATTGTGTGCTCAAATGCAAGCGGGTTACTGCGCGAGAGCTCTGCGCCAGGCTCCCAAGACATACCGGCATGGAAAACCACCGGCTTGTTATAGCGCTCGCACAGCTCGTAAAGCGGCTCGGCCACAGCATCATCGGAGGCAAAACCCTGCTTTGCAGGATGCAGGCAAAGCCCCTTTGCCCCCAACTCGGTAAAGGCGCGCTCCAATTCGTCTGCGGCACCGCTCACCTGCGGGTCTACGCTCGCAAATCCCCACAGACGATCGGGATGCGCGGCAACCAGCATGGCAATCTGGTCATTGGTGCCAAAGTGTCCTCCGCATGCCGTGGTTACATCGAGCGGCATGAGCACGCTCTTCTGCACATCGCAGACGTCCATCTCGACTTGAAGCTCATCCCAATCCATGGGGCCCATATGCCCCATACCAAATTCTCGTGACCAAAAACCGAATCCATCAGGCTCATCACCCGGCGTACAGATCTCGCTGTAGAGCATGGGCTGAACCAACATGTCGATAACCATTTCGTACTCCTTTCCAGGCATTTGCCCCTAGTACGGCTCAAACGAACCAATCACTCGGGACGACAGCTCAGCGCCCGCTTTCATACACGCCGGAATATCAAGGCCATCGATCACGCCCTTGGTAAACCCGGCAATATACGAGTCGCCGGCACCCACGGTGTTAACGACCTTCTCCGCCGGTACAATCCCGCACTCATAGAAGCGCTCACCGTCATAGGCAATGCTTCCCTTCTCGCCAAGCGTGGCAACCGCAACGCGCGGTCCCAATTCCTGCACGTGGCGTACCCAGTCTCGCAGCTCCGGAGTGTCCTCTTCAAACGACATGAACGCGTAGTCTACGTAAGGAAAATGAGTCTCACAGGCATATTCGGAATCCTGGCTGAACACCGAGAAGTCCATTACCACCGTCTTGCCCGCATCATGCCATTCGGGCAGGAGGTCCAAACAATTGCCAAACAGGTCGGTATGAATGATGTCATGCTCTAGGATAAACGCCCGGTCGTCTTCATTCGGTCGATATGTCTCCATTACGCCATCGATTGCCTCGAGATGCACGCGATCGACGCCGTCTTTCAACGCCATGAGCATCACCGAGGTGTCGCCATCCTCCACCCGCAGATGTGAGATATCGAACCCCTCAGCGGCCAGCGCCTCCCTCATCTTGTCTCCGTACTCGTCCTTGCCGACAACCGACACCGCGGATACCGAAACGCCCATTCGTGCAAGATGGATACCCCAGTCAATACCATTACCAGTCGGATAGAATACGCCGATGTTTTGATAGACGTCCGCACAGCAAAAACCAGCTGCGCACGCTTTAATACCCATGGTCTTCTCCAATGTTCAAAAGGGGGCCCACCACATGGCGAGCCCCCTTTTCGCGTTTCGCTTATTGTTTTGCGTCGGCTGTCCAAAGCCTCATAGCCAGACCGCCGTACGCTTTCTTAAGCTATTCGACGATTGGTGCTCCGTGGCCCCAAGAACCTTCCATGCCGCACACGGTCGAGGCAAACCCGGCAGCAAAGTCGAGCGCGCGCTCGATGGCCTCGGCGCCATCCTCACCACGCTTGGCGGAATCGAGATAGCACATCAAAAACGAGGTGAGGAACGAGTCGCCCGCCCCCATGGTGTCCTTCATGTCCGTTACCGGTTTAGCCAGCTGGCGGTAATAACGCTCGCCGTCGTAAGCAATGCAGCCCTCGGCGCCCGCCGTAGCCGACACAAAACGCGGACCCAGGCCCTTCACCCATGCCAGACGCTCGCGAATCTCATCCTCCCTCGCGGCATCCGCCGCACTAAAGAAAGCGAAATCGACGTAGGGCGCAATCTGCTCGTAGTACTCGTCGGTAGAGTCGTCCGAAAAGTCAAAAGAGACCGTGACGCCCGCAGCCTTCAGCTTGGGCAGCTCGCGCTCGGTAAAGCAATAGTTGCCCGAATGAACCACATCGAACTGCTTCATGTACGCAAGGTCAAAGCGATCGAGGACATAGCGCGCATCGCCACGGATACCGCCCTCGTTGGAGCCGAGGAAGACACGGTCACCGTCAACGACGGTCACGCGAGCCGCTCCGTTCTCGCCAATCATCTGCTCGCACTTGTCAAGCTCGATACCCTCATCCTCGAGGCTTGCAATGACATGCTCGGCAGCGGCATCATTGCCAAAAATGCCCATGTATGCGGAGCGTGCGGCACCGCATTTCTTGGCATAAACGGCGAAGTTCACCGCATTGCCGCCAGGATACATGGTGTGGATATGCTCGTAGCGATCGACGACGTTGTCGCCAAATCCGAGCGCGTTAACGTTAAATGCCATGGCCTTTGTCCCTTCTAGTACTCGACGACGCCCATATAGCGGCGGAAATCGGGATCGTGATCAAACACCTTGCCGCGTGCAGCACGCAGCTCGCAGTTCATGGCGTAGAACAGCACCGGGTCCAGATAGGCACGGACGCTCGCCGGCACGGCTTCCATACCGTACTCCTTGGCATCGAGCACCATCAGCGTATCGGTATGCGTCTTAAGGAACGCCAGGGCGCGCTCGTCCATAGCACGGCACTCGCTGGAACCCATCTGCAGGAAGTAAAAAACGCCATCCTGAGTAGCCTCGAAGGGGCCGTGGAAGTACTCGGCAGAGTGGATGTAGCTGCAGTGCTGCCACTGCATCTCCATAAGAGAGCAGATAGCGAAACCGTAGGTCTGGCTAAAGTTGGGACCGCTGCCCAGAATGTAGAAGAACTCGTGCTCCTGGCAAAGCTTGGCAAAACGATCGCCCAGCTCGGCATTTACCTTCTCGCGTGCCGGGGGAAGAATCTTATCCATCTCGGCAATACCGGCATACATATCGGCAAGATCGGCGTAGCCCTCCTGCTGATCGAGCAGCTCTGCCGCAAGCGACAGCGAAATGCCAGCGGGGACCTCGGCCTGCGGCACGCCCTCGCCCCACGGGTAGACCCACGTGGTCCACTTGCCGGAGTCGATCTTGGATCCAGCGTTGTCGGTCTGGGCGATCACCGTAGCGCCGGCAGCAAGGGCAATCTCGCAGCCCTCGACGACCTCGGGGGTGTTGCCACTGTGGCTACAAGCGATGACCAGGGACTTCTCGCCCAGACGACGCGGACGCATGATATCGAACTCGCGAGCCGTATAGATATACGAAGTGAAGGTGGTTGCCTCGCGCTGCAGAAGCTCATGAGCCGGGATCAAATCGATCATGGAGCCACCGCAAGCAATCCAGTAGACGCTGTCGAACTTGCCCTTCTCGGCAATTGCCTCTTTGATCAGATCGTGTGCGTTCATATCCAGTTCCTTTCTTGTTTGGCCCGCAATCAATGACGTTGGTTGCGTGGCCGATGGTTGTTTTAGTCAATCAGATATTTTTCGAATGCGGCCATGCTCTTGGCATCTGCCGCCGCCGGGTCATCGTAGTAACGATCGTCCGTGATTTCCTGGCCCAGCATGCCGTCGAAACCATGGGCGTTGAGTGTGGCGACGAAGGCGTCCATATCGTGCTTGCCATCGCCCCACACCAGATGGCCATACGGGTCACCGTCGATAAAGTGCATCTCGTGAATTGCCCCATCACCAAAGGCGGCAAACCAGTCCTCGAGCGTCTCGCCTGCAACGCCCATCGCGGTTGTATCAACCATGGGCTGTAAGTACGGGCTCGCGACCTCGTCAATCATGCGCTTCGCATCGGAAACCGTCGTCACAAGGTTGCTCTCCTCGGGACGCAGGCTTTCCATCGTAAGCACCAGACCGTGCTCGCCGGCATACTCCGCCAGAATGGACAAGTGCTCGCGGCTGCGCTTCCAGGCTTCCTCGCGGTCCTCGTCCCAGTCGCCCCAGCCCGAGTTGACGGACATACGGTCGCACCCAAGTACCTCGGCAAGCTCAATGCCGTGTTTAAAGTACGCCAGGCTGCGCTGTTCATGCAGCGGCTTGCGTGCGCAGTACTGCCAAGGATAGACAACATTCTCGGGGCACAGAGTACGATACCTAAGCCCACGGTCTGCAGCCTTTTTCGCCAGAACCTCAGCCTCAAAGTAGCCCGTATGGTCGAGCGTCACATGCGGCTCCGCACACCATAGCTCAATGGACTCAAAGCCCAAGCGCTGCTGCACATCAAGGAAGTAATCGAGCGACCACATGATGTAGTGGATATTCATGCCCGCAATCTGCTCGCGGCGCAGCGTCGGTTTGGATTCAGACATCTTATGCCTCCTTATTTCGATCGAACACGATTTGTCCGGCCGACATCGTCATATCAACCGCAAGATCGCGTGCGTCGCGATAATCGAGGTCGAACACATCCCGATCGAGCACGCAAATATCGGCAAGCTTGCCGACCTCAAGCGTACCCAGCTCGTCTTCGCGCATCAGGTCGTACGCGCCCCCGACAGTCCAAGCGCGCAAAAGCTCGACAAGCGTCAGCACGTTGGCCTCATTCACGGGCAGTCCGTCGTCGAAGTATCCGCCGCACGCACTGTAGATTGACTCGCCCAGGCTCGGGATCAGCAGCGGCAAATCAGTGCCACAGCACACTGTGCATCCGGAATCTTCCATGCCGCGGCGATTCCAGCTGTGCAAAAGTCGCGTCTCGCCAATTTGTCGACGCATCATCGACAGGCAATCCTCGCGCCGGTCCAGCGTCAGAATCTGCGGATAGACCTCGCAAATTCCACCTAACTTGCCAAACTCGACAAGATCGGTCGGATCAGAGTTCTCGAGATCGGTAATCGCATGGCGGCGAAGCATCCGTCCATGCTCGTCTCGAGGCAGCGAGGCATAGAGCGCCACGGTGCGGCGAACGGCGCCATCGCCCTGGCAATGCAAGGAATATCGGAAGCCGTCAGCATCAATTGCACGCAGCTCGTTCTCAATCAGATCCCACTCTGGCTCCTCGACGACCGTCTTGCCGGCAGCGCCCGCATCGGCCGTGTCCTCATAGGGGTCTATCATCTCGGCAAGCCCTGCCCATACGCCGCGATCGGTCATACGGTTGAAGCCGGAAAAACGAACGAACGGTCCCCGGAAGCGCTCTCGCGCCTCGCGGGCATATGCCAGATTTGCACCGGCACCCACCGGCTGCGACATCATGGAGACGCGAACCGTCAGCTCGCCAGATTCCTCACGGCGAGCCATTTCGTCGGCAAAGCCGTAGTAGTCATCAAACGCCATCTCCTTGATGGCGGTAACGCCGCGCTCGTTAAGCATGCTCATATAGTCCGAATATCCGGCACGCACCTCGGGCAGCGTGAGGAAATCGCTCATCATGCGCCAGATCTTCTCGGCATAGCACGCCTGCGGTGTAAAGCCGTATCGCGCACTGGCGGCAGCATTGAGAACACAGGTCTCCGCGCCCGGTGTAAAGCAGACGACAGGGATATCGCCAAAACACTCGTCAAACACAGCTGCTGTGTTTGCGTTCTCGGCATCCGATGCCAACGTTTCGGGCAGGTTGTGGCCAAAAGCCGCCGCGCAATCCGGATGATCATCTTTCCATGCACGCAAGAGCGACACGGCCTCTTTGGCATCAGCGACGCCGGATAGATCAGACCCCAACGTCCGCAGCGCCCAGCCCGTATAGAAGGTATGCACATCGATCAGGCCAGGCATGACGGTGCGGTCGCCCAGGTCAACTACCTCGTCCGCCTGGGTCAAATACGAAGCTACCTCACACTTGGTGCCAACCGCCTCAATTCGATTGCCACGGACCGCTACGAAACCTTCGAACGGCAGGTCCCCCGTACCGGTAAAGACGCTCTTAGACGTCAGGACCGTTAAACGATCAGACATCACAACCACCTACACCGGAAGCATGCCAGAGATTGCCGTTACGATCAGGCCAAAGACGACCATGAAAATGAAGAACTTCCAAATGGTCTTCCACCATTGACCAAACGAGATCTTTGCCACGGCAAGGCCGGCAACCGTCATGCCCGCCACGGGACTGATGGTGTTGATGGTCTGATTAGCAAACTGGAGCGCGGTAACGGCGGCTTCGGGATTGAGGCCCATAAGCTCGGTCAGCGGACCCATGACGGGCATGGTGAGCGCCGCAAGTCCAGAGCTCGAGGGAACCAGCAAAGAGAGCAGGCCAAGGACGATATACATAAACGTGGTGTAGACGGCGGCAGGTGCACCGGCGAGTGCAGTAGCGAGCGCCTGGAGGATGGTGTCGATGATCATGCCACCCTCTGCGATGACCAAGATACCGCGAGCGATGCCGATGACGATAGCGGCATACGCAAAGTCGGCAATGCCTTTAACGAACTCCTCGGCGATCGTCTGCTGGTCAAGGCCGCCAAGGATACCGGCAAGCAAGCCCATACCAAGGAACACGGCGGAAATCTCATTCATATACCAGCCCTGGGTAACAAGACCCCAGACGATAATGCCCATGCCGCAGGCAAAATCGATAAGCACGAGCTTCTGACGGGTAGTGAACTCTTCCTCGATGGAGGCATCGGTCACGGAAAACTCAACACGCTTGAGCTTGTCGTCCTCGTACGTAATGGACGACTCGGGGTTTTTCTTGACGCGCATGGCGTAGCGCATGGCCCATGCGATACCGACGGCAGTGAAGATGACCCAAGAAACGGCGCGCAGCCACAGTTGCGGATTGCCCTCGATGCCAATGATGCCTTGGGCGATCAAGACGTTAAACGGATCTATGGTCGAGGCACAATATCCCAGGTTGGGACCAAGGAAGCAGATGATGAATGCCGTCATCGAGTCATAACCGATACCCATCATGATGGGAATGAAGATGGCATAGAACGGCAGGGCTTCCTCAGACATACCAAACGTAGTGCCGCAAATGGACAGCAACGTCATCGTGATGGGAATGATGAGGATGTCCTTGTTCTTGAGCTTTTTAATCACACGGCTCATGCCGGCATTCAAAGCGTTGGTCTTGGTGATGACTGCGAACGATCCGCCAATCAATAAGACGAACGCAACGACATCGGCAGCCTCCTGGATGCCCTTAGTAGGCGCTTGCAGGACCGCAAAGATATCCTGGCCCAGATTGATGGTCTCGCCGGTCTCGGAATCGGTGTAGTTCTTATCGACCTGTTCATAGGTTCCAGCAACGGCGACTTCACGCTCGCCCGCCGCTGTCGAAATCGTCTTGCGCTGATACTGACCAGAAGGAACGATCCAAGTCAGGACCGCAAAGACAACGATCAGCAAGAACATGATCGTATAGACATGCGGTAATTTGAACTTAAAACGCCTGTTTCTCTTCTTCGCCTTCGTATCTGACATAGATACCTCCAAAGAACTCGAGACTGCATCGCATCTCGCCTCAACGCTTGCATAAGGCAAACGTTCTATGACGTTCCATAGATTACCAGCAGCTTTTCCCGTCATCAAGATTATTTCAAACTGATTGCCGTAACGCGGTTGAACGGTTGCGTTCGCGCCGTGAACGGTATGGAAACGCCCGGTGAGATGATCCACCGGGCGTTTCCATTCGCAATGTCCTAAATGTCAAAAATGTAACGAGATCCAACGATCCGCTGACGACCAATGATAAACGGCCTCCGCTGCTCATCGAAAAAGAAGGCATCCATGTAAAACAAGGGTTCGCCAACGGGAACCGCCAACAGCCGAGCGACCTCGGGCGACGCGCACGCGATCTCGAGCGTGCACGGGTCGGTAAACGCGGGCGTACGGCCCGTCCGGTTGCGCACGAACTCAAAAATGGATTGGTTAGATAGAGGTGCCGTTAATAGATAAGCGTTGTCCTCGTAAACATATATGTTGTTCTCGAGCATGACGGGGACTCCATCGGCAGTACGCACACGCTCAACGCAAATCAAATCAGTTCCAACGGGAACACCAAAGAACTGCGCTTCGGTGGAATCCGCCGGCAGTATCTTTCTCGAAATGACGCGCGCCCCCGGTTCCATTCCGTTAACGCGGCATGCGTCCGAAAAACTCTGAACGTCATCCTTCTGGCGAATCTTGCGCTTAAGCTTGGGGGCATTGACAAACGTGCCTTTCCCCTGTCGCTTCGTTAGATAGCCCTGCTGGACGAGCTCCTCAATAGCGCGTCGCACGGTAACGCGGCCAACTTTATAGTTCTCAGCCAATTCGAATTCGTTGGGTATCCGCGCGCCCGCCTTGTAGGCACCGGAGTTGATTTCGTTTTTAATGATATCAATGACTTGTTGGTACAGCGGTATCGCTGCTTTACCGTCAGTTAGCCCTTCAGTCGATGGCATATACCCTCTCCCAGCACAATTCAGTCTAAAGCGGGCTTAAGGGCATTCAACAAGCCCTTAAGCCCGCATTAGCATAAAGTATGCTTGCTGCCGCACCAAAATGTCGGGTATTTACTCATCTGACCCGAAAAACGCGCAACTACCGCGCTCCTAAGAAAGCGTGAGCAGCTCCGGCAGCTGGTCGATAATCTTGTCCGCGGCATCCTGGCTAAAGCCAAAGCGCTCCTCGCGCTTGGCAATGACTGTCAGGCCGGCTCGCTTGCCGGCAGTGATGCCAGGCACCGAATCCTCAACGCAGCAGCAGCGATTCGCGGGCAGCCCCAGCAGGTCCAGCGCATGCAGGTAGATGTCGGGTTCGGGCTTGCTCTCCTTAAACTGCTCGCCGCTCACCACATACTCAAAGGCATCCGACAGCCCGCACGCATTGAGCACTTCCTCGATGCTAACCATGGGAGACGAACTGGCAAGCGCCACGCGAACGCCGCGGCGCGGCAGCTCTCGAATCGTATCCACGGCGCCTGGGTTAATCAAAGCCTGATAGTCGCGCGGACGCTTATGAGCCCATTCGTCCCAACGGGCCAACGCTTCCTCGCCAGTGAAATGCCCCTTACCGGCACGCTCAAACCAATCGACCAGCATATGCAGGAAGAACTGATGCGAGGTACCGACCTGCCCATTCAACTCCTCTTGAGTCAGATTAAGCCCAAGCTCCTTGGCAAACGCGGCAGTCTCGCCCAGGTAGTAATACTCGGTATCGACAATGACGCCGTCCATGTCAAAGATAACGGCGTCGAACGGAAATGCGGACACGGCACCCTCCCTAACAAAAGGGCGCCTGTAAGCAGGCGCCCGAACCATGCATTATCGGCGATTCTAGCCCAGCAGCTTATCCAACGCCACCGCAATACCGTCTTCGTTGTTATTGGCGGTCACCATCTGGGCCACAGCCTTAACCTCATCGACGGCGTTGCCCATGGCAACACCGGTGCCGGCCCACTCAATCATGGACTTGTCGTTCTGGCCGTCGCCAAACGAGACGACCTCGCTGGCATCGATGCCGAGCTTGGGCAGAGCACCCTCAAGCGCACGGGCTTTGTCGATACCGGGCGCCGTGTACTCAAAGTACCAGTCGGCCGTAAACATGCCCGAAAGCGTCTGGATAAAGGGCGCATACATCTCCTCGTGATGCGCTTGCAGATAGGCCGGGTCGCCTGCCGTCAGCAGCTTGTCTACGGGATAAGCGTCCACGACCTCATGCAGACTCTCCACCTCGCGGATCTTAAGATCGCACGCGTCGCGCTCATACTTGACGATATTCTTCTGCGAGCCGTCAGGCAGCGTGATCATGCAATGGTACGAATCCTCGACATGCAGGTCCCGACCGAGCGAGATCATGGGGATCACGTCAAAATTACACAGGTGATCAATCAGACGGTGCAGCTCGTCAGCCGGCATGGCCTGGTCAAAAAGGACCTCATCGGTCTGAGCGTCGACCACATGCGCGCCATTAAAGGCAACTAGCAGACCGTCATGGTTTTGAAGGTCGAGCTCCTGCGCCAGAGCATGTAGTCCCCATGCGGGACGGCCCGAAGCCAAAATGAGCTTAATGCCCGACTCCTGCGCCGCAAGCAGCTTCTCGCGCGTACGAGGGCTAATCACCTTCTGGTCGTTGGTGAGCGTGCCGTCGATATCCATTGCGATGGCTTTGATTGCCATATGTGCCTCCTTGCATCGTTTTTATCGCGCACTATCTTATCCGAGCCGGGGCACGTTCGCACAGCGCGCGCATGACGGTTGCAAAACCACCCCATTTGAAACAAACGCAAAAAAGTACTTGCAAAGACGCGTTCCGACATATAAGTTGATAAAAGACCGCCGTTGCGGTTTTAAGTAGATCGAGCATATGAAGTTTGAGTTTTAGCGTGTAAGAGAAGGAAGATCGGCAAAGTACAACCCCAAACGCAATGACAACTTAATGAGGTAACTGCCACATGTGAGGCACCCAGGGCATTGCTGTCTCGATTTTGAGCACGATGCCTTCCGCCTTGCATGGGCCGTTCCATCCCGCCCCTGCAGCAACTGCCTCACGGGCTCATTGAAAACCGCATAGCACCCCAACGTCAGCACATCACCCACGGCAAGCGCATCACTCACGACAACCAACACATCAACAAACAGCACGAACATCAACCGATTGGAGAAGCTATGACAAACCACCACGCTGAAGACGGCGATAAGAAAAGCATTCTGGATGCCCGCATTGAGCGAGCATATGCAAACGAATATGACGCCGCCTTTGCCGCCGCGACCATCAAGAACTACGCGTCGCTACCGCTCGCGACGATCTTGGCCGACCACCCTCAACTGCTGAAGCGCTGCACAAAGATCATGGGCGACCCCGACATTCGCAAGCTGACAGACCCCTATGCCCCAAAACGCGACAACGATTCGTACGTTCTTACCGTAGGCTGCCTAGCCCATATGCTTACGGCGCTCGACACGAAACTCAAGCTCGAATGGGAACCCGACGAGCGTCATGAACTCGAAAGCAAGCGGAACACCCTGCGCACCGCACTGTTCCTTCCGTTGGACGGCCTCAAGCGCTGCAACGTCGAGCTCAATACACAGGCGCGGCAAAAGCCCGGGACCACGGGGCAGAAAACTCCAAGACCCCATGCGGTCATCGTCGACCGCAACCGATATAACCGCATGACCGCGCACTTTTCTGCCGAGGGAGCAGCCATAAGGACGCTGATCGACCTGCTGTGCCTCCTGAGCATCAACGAACTATTTGAGGGCTATCTCGCCCTTGTTCCCGCGACGGCACCCAAGTCGGTAGCAAAGATCATCGAGACCTGCAGACGCCAGTTTGAGCGCCATCGCAATGGCAGCAAGATGAACGCCAGCATCGCGCAGTACTACACGGCCCATTACAAAAAAGACGGATGTGCCCCTGTCGAGCATCAGCTGCGGCTCGCCTATACCACGCCCGTCGCAACGCTCCATCGCTTTGGAGCCCTTGGCGCTTGCGAGCCGCACGGACAGGCAGCCTGCCCCACAACCGAGCTCGATCTCAGGCTCGGACGAACCCTGTAGCCCACCAGCCTCTGCACGGGCTATAACCCTATTCCACACCACAACCAACAGAAAGGAGTCCCCATGGACACCAATCATTCCCCCATCATCAGCCCCCTCACCATGCGTGAATCCGCCCGAGGTATCACGCTCACCAGCATTTACGATGAGATGCTCGCCCGTCGCGAGCTCTCCGTCATGGGAAATATCGAAACCCCGATGGCCCACGACCTATGCCAGCAGATCCGCCTGCTCGCTGCCACCGACCCCAGCCGCCCCATCACCATATTTGTCGCCAGCGCCGGCGGAAGCGTGCGATCGGGTCTTGCGATCTATGACGCCATGCGCCTCGCATCGTGCCCCATCCGCACCGTCTGCCTGGAATTCGCCGCGTCCATGGGCGCCGTGATTTTTATGGGCGGCGACGATCGCCGTATGGCGCCCCATGCAGAGCTCATGATTCACGACCCGCTGATCCCCCAGGGGGCAGGCGGCTCGGCACTTGCGCTGCAGGAAACCAGCCGGCGTCTCATGCAGACCCGCAAGACCCTCACTCAAATCCTCTCGGACCGCAGCGGCCTCACGCCCAAGCGCATCCAGTCCCTCACTGCAAAAGACACCTACCTTTCGGCCGAGCGCGCCGTCGAGCTCGGCTTTGCCCACGAAATCCTCTCGACCACCAAGGAGGTCGCCCATGTCTAACCTCGCCAGCCGCCTCGCCGCATCTGAGTCCGCATCGTCCACCATCCTCGCCAAGGATCGAACGCTTTCCTGCGACACCCGTCAAACGGGACTCAACAACAACGCACTTGTGATCGGCCCCTCGGGAGCCGGCAAGACCCGAAACGTCCTCAAGCCCAACCTGCTGCAAATGAACGCAAGCTACATCGTGCTCGACACCAAAGGCACGCTCTGTCGCGAAGTGGGACCCGTGCTGGCAGCCCACGGTTACCGCGTGCAATGTCTCAACTTCGCCGACCTCAACACCGTCCCGGCCCTTGCACCCGGCATCGAGCGCTGCGGCTACAACCCCCTAAGGCACATTCGCCGCAAGGCGGACGGCAGGCCCAACCAGCAGGACATCCTCTCGGTGGCAAAGGCCATCTGCCCCATCGAGGACAACAACCAGCCTTTTTGGGATCATGCGGCGGCAAACCTGCTGTCGTGTCTTATCGCCTACGTCACCGAACAGCTACCCGCCGACGAGCAGACGATCAGCTCGGTCATCAAGCTGATCGAGCACCTGCAGGACGGTGCCACGGGTCGATTGTTTGACGACCTGATCACGACCGACCCCCAAAGCTATGCCCTCTCGCTATGGCGGCGCTACGCCATTACGCAAAATGCCGAGCGCATGCACGCGAGCATCGTCGGCATCCTTGCCGAAAAGGTCATGTGTCTGGGATTCGACGGTGCGGCACAGCTCTATCGTGAGTGCCATCAGGTGGACTTCGCTTCCATGGGACACACCCCCTGCGCCCTGTTTGTAACCGTGAGCGATATTGACCGCAATCTCGATCCGCTGACCGGCCTCTTTATTTCGCAGGCGTTTATGGGCCTCATTCGTGAGGCCGATAGGCAGCCCGACGGCAGCCTGCCCGTGCCCGTGCGCTTTATGCTCGATGACTTCGCAAATCTGCAGATCTCCCAGATCGACAACGTGCTCTCGATTATCCGAAGCCGCAACATCTGGGCAACGCTGCTGCTGCAGTCGACCAACCAGCTCGATGCGCTCTATGGCGAGGCACGCGCACGCTCCATCATGGGCAACTGCGACACGCATCTGGTGCTGGCGTTCCAGGATCCCGAGAGTGCCCGGGTGTTTTCCGACCGCGCCGACGCGCTGCCCAGCACGCTCATGGCGACGCCGATTGATCGCTCGTGGCTCTTTGTACGCGGTCGCACTCCCGAACAGGTCGAGCGCTTTAGGCTCGAAGACCATCCGCTCTACGGGGAGCTACCCGAGGCGCAGCGAGGCCATGCGGAGGCCGAGATCTAGGCGCAGGGTTCTCGCAGCGCGCGGCGCCCCGGCGATGTTCCACAAAGGCCGTGCGCCCCGGGACCACGGCAAAGCAAAGGGGCCCGCATCCGATAGGATACGGGCCCCTGACTATAAGGCGCGATGCGTTAACAGCAGCGACTACTTGCGATGCGCGCGATAGAACTCGATGAGCGCTTGGGTCGAAGCGTCCTGCTCGGCCTTGGCGGCGTCATCGTGGAAGGCAGGGGTAATCTGCTTGGCGAGCTGCTTACCCAGCTCAACGCCCCACTGGTCATAGGAGTCGATGCCCCAGACCGTGCCCTCGACAAACGTGATGTGCTCATACAGGGCGATGAGCTCGCCGAGTGCGAACGGGGTCAGCGTGTCGCCGAAGATCGAGGTCGTCGGACGGTTGCCCTCAAAGCAGCGGGCCGGGACGATCTGCTCGGGCGTGCCCTCGGCGCGGACCTCGTCGGCCGTCTTGCCAAAGGCGAGCGCCTTGGTCTGGGCCAGGAAGTTGCCCAGGAACAGCTCATGCACGTCCTGGCCGCTATCGGTCGCAGGGTTGGCGGTATTGGCGAAGGCGATGAAATCGGCCGGAACCACCACGGTGCCCTGGTGCAGCAGCTGGTAGAAAGCATGCTGGCCGTTGGTGCCGGGCTCGCCCCAGAAGATCTCACCGGTGTCGGAGGTCACGGCGCTGCCGTCCCAACGGACATGCTTGCCGTTGGACTCCATGGTGAGCTGCTGCAGGTAGGCCGGGAAGCGGTGCAGGTACTGGCAGTACGGCAGCACGGCGTGGCTCTTGGAACCGAAGAAGTTGACGTACCAGACGTTGAGCAGGCCCATCAGCGCGACGGCATTGTTCTCGAGCGGCGTGTTGCAGAAGTACTCGTCGATGGCATGGAAGCCCTCGAGGAACTGCTGGAAGCGCTCGGGGCCGAGCACGACGATCAGCGACAGGCCCACGGCGGAGTCAACGGAATAGCGACCGCCGACCCAGCTCCAGAAACCAAAGGCGTTGGCGGGGTCGATACCGAAGGCCTCGACCTTCTCGAGTGCAGTGGAGACGGCGACGAAGTGCTTTGCCACGGCCTCGGCGTTCTGCTCATCGGAGCCGTCGATGGCGCCCTGAGCCTTGAGCTGCTCGAGCATCCAGGCCTTGACCTCGCGGGCGTTGGTGAGGGTCTCGAGCGTGGTGAAAGTCTTGGAGACGATAATCACGAGCGTGGTCTCGGGATCCAAGCCCTTGAGCTTCTCGGCCTGGTCGTTGGGATCGATGTTGGAGATATAGCGGCAATCGATACCGGCGTCGGCATAGGGACGCAGGGCCTCGTAAGCCATGACCGGGCCCAAATCGGAGCCACCGATGCCGATGGACACCAGATGCTCGATCTTTTTGCCGGTAACACCCTTCCACTCACCGGAGCGCACGCGTTCGGCGAAGGCATACATGCGGTCGAGGACCTCGTGCACGTCGGCGACGACATCCTGGCCGTCAACGATGAGTTGGCCTTTCTCGCTTGCCGGACGGCGAAGTGCGGTGTGCAGAACAGCGCGGTCCTCGGTGGTGTTGATGTGCTCGCCGGAGAACATGGCGTCGCGGCGCTCCTCAAGCTTCACCTCGCGGGCAAGATCGCACAGCAGCTTGACGGTCTCATCGGTCACCAGGTTCTTGGACAGATCGAAGTGCAGGTCGCCGGCGTCAAAGCTCAGCTTGTTCACGCGGTCGGCGTCAGCAGCGAACCAGGCCTTGAGGTCGATACCTTCGGCCTCGAGCTTCTCCTGATGAGCCTCGAGCGCCTTCCAAGCGGCAGTCGACGTAGCATCGATAGGTGCGGCAACAGTTGCCATAGAGTCCTCCTCAGCATACGGGCGCACGCCTCCATGCGCCCGGACATTCAGATGCCACTATTCTAGCGCAGGTCAAGACTACAATCAGCGAGCGTTGCCAATCGGCCCCCCAAACGGCAACCGATTAAAAAGGGACAGGCTTATTTTGGCAGGTCAAACGCTTTACCAACCAAAAATAACCCGTCCTTTTATGGCAAATATTAGGCCGCGGCGCAGATGCTACCGAGCAATTCACGCAGAGGAGACCCGATGCCCTCCAGCAGTTCGGGCGCGATAATGGCAAAAACGGGAACCTCACCGGTGCCCACGACAGCAGGCGCCTTGCCCTCCGAGAGAATGCATCCATAAGGGACAAAACCGTCTTCGCCGGCATCGAGCGCCGCCATGCGACGCGCGAGCTCGCGCGCAAAGCCGGCAGTATCGGCATCACCAATCGCCAGGACAAAGTCCACGCCTTCGTCGGTCGCCAGGGCCACGGCTTCGTCGATCAGCTCGTCTCCCCCATCGCCAGCCGAGCCGCAGCGGAAAAGCACGCGCTCGAGCAGAGCTCGATCAACCGAGCCGAGTGCCGCCGAGACAAGCTCATCACGCGTATGCTTGTCACCGCCCAACACGACCAGCGCCTTGGTGCCACCGTAGTGAGCGACCAATCGTCCGCACCAGCGAGCCACGTCTCCATCCACAACAAGGCGCGTCGGCATACCAAACCCGTAATTGACCATCTTTCCCACAACCCTTCCGTGCACATAGGCGGTATCAATCGTTAGGCTCATGCTACGAAGCGAGCTTTTCCGAGCTGTTTCGCACTCTTTAGAGCTGCGTTAAAACCCAATCCAACCGCACGACCATACCTACCAAAACAAACCAGTCCTTTTTTACAGGTTTTGACGGTGTCCGGTCGAGCGGGTATTATCGAACAGGTATTCGATAAGAACATGTGTTTGATGAAAGGGCACGGATGGCGCACGAGCAGCACACCTACATCTGTATCGACCTCAAGACGTTTTATGCCAGCGTCGAGTGCGTCGATCGTGGGCTCGATCCGCTCACTACCAACCTGGTCGTTGCCGACGAATCGCGCGGGCGCACGACCATCTGCCTCGCCATCACACAGGCTATGAAGGACCTCGGGATACACAACCGCTGCCGTCTGTTCGAGATTCCCGACGGCATCGACTGCATCAAGGCCGTACCGCGTATGCAGCACTACATGGAGGTGTCGGCGAAAATCTACGGCATCTATCTGGAATACGTGAGTCCGCAAGACATTCACGTCTACTCCATCGACGAATGCTTTATCGACGTGACGCCCTATCTGGACCTCTATCACACCGATGCGGAAGGGTTCGCCTGCACGCTGCGCGACGAGGTCTTGGCGCGCACCGGCATCACGGCGACGGTCGGCATCGGCCCCAACCTATTCCAGGCCAAGGTAGCGCTCGACATTACCGCCAAGCACGTACCCAGCCGCATCGGCATACTCGACGACGGGACCTTTCGCAAGGAAATCTGGCCCCATCGCCCCATCACCGACATCTGGGGCATCGGCCCCGGCGTGGCGGCCCGTCTCGAGAAATACGGCGTCTACGACCTGATGGGCGTCGCCGCACTCGACGAGAACCTGCTCTACGACGAACTCGGCGTCAATGCCGAATATCTCATCGACCACGCCTTCGGGCGCGAACCGACAACCATCGCCGATATCCAAGCTTATCGCCCGCAAGCGACCTCGACTACCACAGGGCAGGTGCTCTCGAAGGGTTATGCCTACGAGCAGGCCTACACCGTCTTGCGCGAAATGGTCGATGCCGCCGTGCTGGATTTGATCGACAAGCACGTGGTGTGCGACAGCATCTCGCTCTTTGTGGGCTATGCAAGCGAGCGCGCCGACATACGCCGGCTCAACGCCAGCGGCACGGCGCAGTATATAGACGGCTGCGGACACCTGCGCTCGAGTACTTCGGGCATCGAGCCCGCAGCGACCGACGGCCCCGAGCTCGCGCACCGCGCACCGAAACCCGTCCAGCGAGATGACGAACGCCGACGTTTGGTGCGAGAGGCACAAGCGATTGATGGCATCTTTGTGGGCGAACACGGCGGCAAGCCGCGTGGTGGCTATGCCGCGCTCTTTGCGCACTCCAACGCCTCGCGCAAGCTGCCCGAGAACACTAATTCGTTTAAGAAGATCATGGGGTATTTCGATGACCTTTGGGCACAAGCGGTCGACCCCAAGCGACCGGTCAAGCGTATCAATCTGGGCTTTGGCAATCTGGTGCCCGAGGAATTTGCCACCATCGATCTGTTTAGCGACGTCGAGGCCGATGAGCGCGAGCGCGACCTGGCGCGCGCCGTCCTGGCCGTGAAAGGCAAGTACGGCAAGAACGCGCTCGTCAAGGGATTAAGCTTTACCGCCGGCGCCACCGCGCGCGAACGCAACGATCAGGTAGGAGGACATCGTGCCTAAGTCCCAACAACAGCCGATGCGGCCACCGACGCCTTTTGAACGTCTAGCGGACCCCGAGGGAAGACGTCGATCCGCCGACCCCAAGCTCACCGCCAACGGCGCCGTCCGTGCCGGCCGTGCCGCGCAGTTTATGCCCTTTGCCGCCCTCACGGGATACTACGAGCTCGTGCGCAAACAAGAGATCACTGTTGAGCCCAAATGCGAACTCACGGAAGAAAAAGCCCTCGAGCTTTCGAAAAAGCTCGAGGGCCTCAAACGCGGCGACCTGGTGCGCCTCACCTATTACGATACGTACGGCTATCGTAGCCGCACGGGCATTCTCGACGAGGTACTCCCTGCCTTCAAACTCCTCAAGCTCAAAGACATCGCCATCGACTTCGATGACATCCAAGACATCGAACTGCGCGGACGAGCCTAGACAAGGACGCGCATCCAAGGCAAGGCCTACAGCGTCATGGCGTAGTAACCCGCGTCCTTCACGGCCGCCACGAGAGCACCGCGATCGATCGGCTGCTTAGAGCGCACGCGCGCCGTGTGGTCCGCATACGTCACCGTTGCCCACACGCCATCCAGCGCATTCAGTGCATTGGCCACGTTCTGAGCACAGCCGTCGCAACTCATGCCGCCGATGAGCAGCTCATCGCTATAGGGATAGTGTGACGCATCGGTATCCACCACAACAACCTTTTTGGCCTTCTTGCCGTTCGCACCATCGCTGCAGCAACTCTTCCCGTGTGTCGAAGCGGCAATGCGACGCAGTCCAAAAAAAACATGCCGACGGCAATGACGGCCAGCACGATGAGATTCACAGGGTTGAGCAAGTCACTCATGCGCTCCCCTTTCAAGTAGCACTATCTAGATACCCCCATGGGGTGTCCCCATCTTAACCCAAAATCATGTCCGTTCGGTCAATTAGTTTCCCTCTTCAAACTTTTTTGTTGACCATGGCTTACTTTCGTGTATAAGTTTTCCTAGGCTAACGGTTTAGATCCGTAAGGAGCGCCGTGACTCGAACCATAGACATCCCAACGTTTCAGGCAGCAGTCGTGCGCAACTGCTCTCCCACGCTCGCGGGCATCAAGCCGACATCGCTCTTTACCTATCCAGGCACCTACGCCCACGGGGACGGCTCGACCACAACCGAAACCATCGCAGAACGCCGAACACGCCTGCTCAACGTTATCGCCCAGTGCAATCGCGAGCTTGACACGCTCGGCATCCACCTGAGTGTTTTGGTCTGGCGGCCCTGCGGAGCGCTCGTGTACGTGTACCGAGCCAAAAGCCTCACCACCTATTTCGCAGACCCTCGCGCCCAAACGGCGCTCACCTCGGAAGGCTACGACACGAAAGATCTTTCGACATGCCTTGTGCATTTGGCATCACGCATCACGCTCGCGAGCAATAACGTCGCGGAATGCGCCTGCAGCCAGACTCGATGCGCGCTACCCCAGCAAGCTAGCTGCAGCAAAGACTGCACCTGCGAGTTTCCGCACGAAATAGGCTACTTCCTTGGATATCCCTACGACGACGTGCACGAGTTTATCGTCCAGCGCGGCGAGAACTACAAGGTCTTTGGGGCCTGGAAGGTCTACGCAAATGTCGAGCAGGCGCTTGCGACGTTTGATGCCTACCGTGCCTGCACCCAATACTTCACTTTTATCTATCAGCAGGGCTGCAGCCTGGCGCAACTTGCCCAGGCAACCCGATAGAACGTACAAGCCGCGGCAAGCGCCGCACGACCGAAAGGACAAAACATGAGCAAGATCGCCGTCGTCTACTGGAGCGGCACGGGCAATACCGAGGCCATGGCAAACCTTGTCGCCGAAGGCGCCACGTCCGCGGGGGCCGAGACTGAGGTCATCCCCTGCGCCGACTTCTCTGCCGACAAGGCCGCCGAATATGATGCCTTCGCCTTCGGCTGCCCCGCCATGGGCTCCGAGGAGCTTGAGTATGACGAGTTTCAGCCTATGTGGGACGAGGTCAAGGAGACCCTCGGCGACAAGAAGGTCGTCCTCTTTGGCTCCTATTCGTGGGCCGAGGGCGAGTGGATGGACAACTGGAAGGCCGACGCCGACGAGGCCGGCTTCAACGTCGTGGACTCCGCCATTTGCTACGACGCGCCCGACGACGAGGGCGAGACCGCTTGCAAGGCCCTCGGAGCCGAGCTCGCGTAAAGAACCCAGGGCCTCCAAGAGAGCCTGCATCGAAGCGCATCCCCATCCCTACAAAAGAGCGGGGCTGGATTCAAGTCCAGCCCCGCTCTTTTGTAACGGAAGTTACATCAACCGGCTACGAGATATTGCCCAAGAACGCCTTGGTGCGCTCGCTCTTGGGGTGGTCGAAGACCTCGCTCGGCGCACCCTCTTCCACAATGACGCCTCCGTCCATAAAGACGACGCGGTCGGCGACATCGCGGGCAAAGCCCATCTCGTGCGTCACGACGATCATGGTCATACCGTCGTGCGCCAGGTCGCGCATGACGCCCAAGACGTCGCGCACGAGCTCAGGGTCGAGCGCCGAGGTGGCCTCGTCAAAGAGCATGACGTGCGGGTTCATCGACAGGGCGCGGGCGATGGCAACGCGCTGCTGCTGGCCGCCCGAGAGCTGGCTCGGCATAAAGTCGATGCGCTCGGCAAGACCGACCTTGGTCAGCTCCTCGACGGCAATCTTCTCGGCCTCTTCCTTGCTGCGCTTGAGCACCTTTTGCTGCGCAAGCATGACGTTCTTTTTGACCGACAGGTGCGGGAACAGGTTGAACTGCTGAAAGACCATACCCAAGTGCGTGCGCACTTTGTTGAGGTCGACACCCTTGGCGCACACATCCACACCCTCAACGATAATCGAGCCGCTCGTGGGATGCTCCAGACGATTGATGCAGCGAAGCATCGTCGACTTGCCCGAGCCCGAGGGGCCCAAGACCACAACGACCTCACCCTTGTGCACATCCAGATCGATATCTCGCAGAACGACGTTGTCGCCAAAGGCCTTCTGGAGGTTCTTGATGCTGACGACGACCTCGTTCGAGTTATTGGTTTCGCTCATGATAGGACCTCCTTACAGACCGGCGATGTGATCGGCAGGCGTCGCGACAACCTGTCCGGCGCTCTTGGTGGGACGCTTCTTTTTGGTTTCGGCCGTCCCCAGAAGTCTCGCCTCAAGACCGCTCACCAAGCGCGCAAGCGGCAGGGTAATGACCAGATAGAACAGAGCGGCAACCACATACGGCGTGATGGAGCCCGTCGTGGCCACGATGGTGCGGGCGTTCATGACGATCTCGACGACACCCACGGCGGCAAGCAGCGACGTGTCCTTGTAGAGCAGGATGAACTCGCTGGTCAGCGTAGGCAGGACATTGCGGAACGTCTGCGGAATCATGACATAGAGCAGCGTCTGGAAGGCATTCATGCCCAGCGAGCGAGCAGCCTCGTTTTGGCCCTTGGGGATCGACTGAATACCGGCACGGAAGATCTCGCACAGGTACGCAGACGAGTTCATGGCCATGACGATAACACCCAGCACATAGTCGTCCACTTTGACACCGGCCAGCGGCAAGCCAAAGAACGCAATGTAGATCTGCAAGAACGCCGGCGTACCGCGAATGATATTCACGTAGATGCCGGCGAGGCAGCGCAGGATGCGCGACTTGGAGATGCGCATGAGCGACAGGGCGAAACCGAAGGGAATTGCCAGCGGAAACGCCACAAGCACGATCGAAAGCGACATGAGGAAGCCCTTGAAGACGATCGGCAGGCTCTGGACCAAAATGACCGGGTTCAGGAACAGGCGCAGGAACATATTGGAGTTCCACGCCTCGACCCACGGCTGCTCCTTAAGGTCGGCCAGGAAGTTATCGAATGCCGTCACGCCCTTAATCTCGACGGAAGGAATCTTGGAGATCTTCTTGGTCGAGCCATCGGCCAAAGTGCAGGTGCCGCTAAAGGCCTCATCGCCGCCCTCGACGGGGAAGGTCACGCCGTAAACCTCGACGCGGAAATAGCCGCCGGCAGGCGCCGTCTCACCAAAGTCAATCTTGAGCGTCTGGCCGTCAGCCTTGCACGTGGGCTTCATGGGCGTACGATCCATGAGGTCCTCGCCCGAGAGCATCGTCAATCGCGTGTCATCGGTACCAAACGTCGTACCGTCGACAAACGTCAGCGAAAGACCGCTCAGCTCCTCGTCGGCATCGGCCTGAACTTCCCAAGTGATGCGCGTCTCGGTGCCGCCGACCACATCGCTGCCCGAACCGGTGTTGGGTCGGGCGGTAATCTTTGCGGTCTCAAGCGCCTGGGCGGTCGTGGGCACGCAGGCCCCCGCGCATACCAGGGCGAGCGCCACAGCCAGGGCACAGGCCAGCTTTTGGAGCATCGAGGGCAGTGGAAAACGCTGCTCCGCGGCCCCTTTGTTCAGTCGAGACAAGGTGGCTCCTATCGTAGAAGTTGCCGGCAAAACGAGACGGAAACGCTCTCCGTCAAGAGAAGCGCAAAGGCCCTTTCCGCCAAAACGGAAAGGGCCTGCGCACAATCAAGTAGCTATTTTACTTGATGTTGTACTTAGCCATGAGGGCGTCGACAGTACCGTCGTCGGTCAGGTCCTTGATGGCCTGGTTGATGTCGTCCTTGAGCTTGGTGTTGCCCTGGTTGATGGCGATGGCGTACTCCTCGCCGGTGCTGATCTGCTTGATGGTCTGGCAGGTGTTGAACTGCTCGGCGGTCAGCTGGCTGGCAACGGAGCGGTTGGTGACTACGGCGTCGCCCTTATCGGACTGCAGGGCGCTGAAGCACTCGGTAGCGTCCTTGTAGGGGACGATCTTGGCCTTGGGGAAGTTCTCCTGGGCAAAGGCCTCGGCGGTCGAACCGGACTGGACGATGATGGTAGCGTCGGCGTTGTTGAGCTTCTCGCTGTAGTTGTCGGCCGTGATGTCGGTGTTATCGACCTTGGTCACGATAGCCTGATCGTCCATGTAGTAGGAATCAGAGAAAGTGACTTCCTTCTCACGCTCGGGCGTGTCGGTGATAGCCGCGATGGAAACGTCATATTTGGCGCCCGAAGCGACGCCCGGAACCAGCGTGTCAAAGTCATTGTTGACGTACTCGACATCCAGGCCCAGCTTGTCGCCGATAGCCTTGATGAGCTCAAGGTCAAAGCCCTGATAATCGCCGTTGTCATCCTTGTACTCAAACGGAGCGTACTCGGCGGAGGTGCCGACGGTCAGCGTACCGTCCTTGACGAGCGCGTACTCCTTGGAGCCGTCGACCTTCTCGACCTTAGCGTCGTCAGAGCTGGTGGAACCGGCATTGGAACCAGAGGTGGCGTTGGACGAGCCGCAGCCCGTCAGTGCGAGGGCGAGCGCCATGGCGCCCGTGGCGGCAAATGCGCCAAGCTTCTTGAGCTTCATAATCAGTCTCCTTCCGGTGACCCCGTTTGATTCAGAGGTCTGCAAAAACTGTTGGATATTATGCACCCGTAAATGCGAAACTGCAATTAGAAAACTGATTGAAACAAACCCATAACGTGAATGGAACACTCCACTTAGTGACAGTCATTACTGCTGCAATGACCTTAACAGTTTAATTTCAGCCGCATAACCTGCAAGTTCGTTCGGTGTCTCCAAAATGAATGGCAATGCGCGCAAGCGGCCATTCGATACAATATTCTGCATAACCTGCATACCACCGCCAAACTCTTCACTACCCAGGTAGCCCTTGCCGATGCACTCGTGGCGATCCTTATGGGCACCGCAGGGGTTCTTGGAGTCATTGATATGCACGGCGCGCAGGCGCTCGATACCCACCACACGATCGAACTCGTCGAGCACACCGTCCAGATCATGGATGATGTCGTAGCCGGCGTCATTCACATGGCAGGTGTCCAGGCAAACGCCCAACTTGGCCGACAGCTCGGGGCGCTTGTCGGCAACACCCTCAATGATGAGCGCCAGCTCCTCAAAGCTGCGGCCCACCTCGGTACCCTTGCCGGCCATGGTCTCAAGCAGCACCGTCGTCTGCTGGCCCTCAAACATCACCTGACACAAGGTGTCAACGATCATTTGAATGCCAGCATCGGCACCCTGCCCCACATGCGCACCGGGATGGAAGTTGTAGTAGTTGCCGGGCAGCGCTTCCAGACGCTGTAAGTCCTCGGCCATTGCCTCCAAGGCAAACTCGCGCGCCCGCTCTTTGGCCGAGCAGGGGTTATAGGTATACGGGGCATGAGCCACGAGCGGGCCAAAGTCGTTTTGCTCCATAAGCTCGCGCAGGGCCGCCACATCATCCATGTCAAGGTCTTTCGCCTTGCCGCCGCGCGGGTTGCGCGTAAAGAATGCAAAGGTATTGGCGCCAATGGACAGCGCCGTCTCCCCCATCGCCCGATAGCCCTTCGTCGTCGAAAGATGGCACCCAATCGTCAGCATCTCCAGCTCCCCCTCATCAGTTGCGGTGAAATACGGTCTATTGGTGCCTAATTTTGGCGCAAACAGACCGTATTCCACCGCAAGATATAAAAGGGGCATCGGGGACACGGTCCGCCGAGCCTCCTTGAGCACCAGCACTGCAGCCTAGAGCGTCAAGCGAATCGCATCAATGATCTGCGCACAGCGCTGTGTGGCGGCAAGGGGCATGACGGGACTCTCGAGTTTCCCCGCCCGGATGAGCTGGGTCGCATGATGAATTTCGCCGTAAAAATCATCAACCTCAAACGGGGCATTTATTTCGAGCATTCGTCCGTCGGAGTACTTCACATGGGCGAGCTCGGGGCGATGGAGGCGCTCGATTTCCAACGAGCCCCGCTCGCAGGCAATCGTTAAGCGGCTTTCATATGCCGCTTTGCCGTCGCACACCAAATGAATGGGTATACCGCCGACACTCATATGGATCTCATCGGCCCAATCCACGAGGCCGCCCGATACGTCACGCCAGCGAACTTCACGAGACGAAACATCGCACGCGCCCGCAAGCAGATCCTCAAACCACCCGACCGCATAGCAGCCCATGTCATATAGACAGCCACCCTGCAACGGATCGAGCAGATAACTCGAAGGCGGCTCACCATAATCGAGTTTTTGCACGCTTTCGATCGAGACGATACGGCCGAGCTCGCCCGACGCAAGCAAACCCTTCACGCGAGTATGCATCGGACAAAACCGATTTTTCATCGCCTCCATAAACGGCACACCGCACTCACGGGAAACCGAGGCGATCGCATGGGCCTCTTCCCCACTCAAAACGGCCGGTTTTTCGCACAGCACGGCCTTTCCCGCGCGCAGTGCCCGACAGACCCAATGCGCATGCATGCCATGTGGAAGAGCCAAGTAGATTGCGTCGACATCGGGATCGGCGATCAGCGCATCATAAGCCGCATCGCCGCTATCGTCAGCCGTGGCATAACTGTGCGCGGCTTCAATCGAAAACGCCCTGCAAAACTCCTCAACATGCGAAGGGGTGCGACCGGCGGCAGGCACAAGCCGTGCCCCGTCCACCTCCTTGAGCGACGATGCAAATCGATGCGAAATGTGCCCAGCGCCCAAAACGCCCCAACGAACCTCGCGCAAATCATCACATGAATCCCGATGGCCCACGACAGCCCCCTTCAGTTGCGGTGGAATAGCTCCTGTTTAAGCCCCATTCTGCCGCAAACAGGAACTATTCCACCGCAAGTTATAAAAGGGTCATGAGGAGCGCGTTTTGCAAAAGGCTTTAAGCGCAGCCGTTACGGGGCCAGGCTGGAAACGTCGGCGCACATCGTCGAGACGCTCGGGAATATCGATGTGCTGCGGGCAGTGACGTGCGCATTTGCCGCACTTGACGCAATTGCTCACCAGCTTGGGCTCGTTCGTCCGCACCGCGCTCGCCGTAAAGTATTGAGACAGCCCCGTAAACCAACTATGCGCATAGCTTGCGTTGTAGGCGGCAAAGCAGCCGGGAATATTGATGCCCTTGGGGCATGGCATGCAGTAGCCGCACCCCGTACAGGACACGCGATTCGATTTCTCAAACTCTCCAAGCACACGTGCGATGGTATCGAGCTGCTCTCTCGTCATCGAATTCGGCAGTGCGCGATCCGCCAATGCCGCGTTCTCGTCCACCTGTGCGGTATCAGTCATGCCCGAAAGCAGCATCGTGACCTGAGGATGGTTCCACACCCACGAAAGTCCCCAGGCGGCAGAAGTGCGCAAATGCGGGTCACGGGCGCCATCGAACACGGCGCGGGCACGCGGAGGCAGTTTGCCCGCTAAACGTCCGCCCAACAGCGGCTCCATCACAAACACCGCGAGCCCGCGCTCGGCGGCCGCCATGAGTCCCGCCGTTCCCGCTTGGTAGCGCTCTCCAGCGTAGTTGTACTGGATCTGGCAAAAGTCCCAGTCATACGCGTCGAGCATCGTCAGGAAATCCGCCGCACTGCCGTGGTACGAAAAGCCAATCTGGCGAATGCGCCCCGCCGCCTTTTGACGCGCGATCCAGTCCTCGATGCCCAGCGCCACCATGCGCTCCCACTGGGCGGGCGAGGTGATGTTGTGCATAAGGTAATAGTCGATATAGTCGGTTCGCAGGCGGCGCAGTTGCTCGTCAAAAAAGCGGTCGAAATCCTCCGCACATTTGCACGAAGCGTGCGGCAACTTAGTCGCCAGCAACACCCGGTCGCGCAGCCCCAAGCGTTCAAGTGAGGCGCCCACGGACGCCTCGTTACCGGGATAGAGATACGCGGTATCCAGATAATTAATCCCCTGCTCCACCGCACGGGAAATGATGGCATCGGCTGTCTTCGCATCGGGGTGTTCCGGCGCACCGGGAAATCTCATGCAGCCCAGACCCAGAGCGGATATTCGGTTACCACTTTTGGGGTCAACGCGGTATTGCACGGCCCCTCCCTTCGCCATCAGCGCCCCGGCAAGGCGAAACACAATGGTCACGCGGCCGAAACATCGTGGAATCGCAATCGAGAACGTATCGTAACGCAGCAGAAATCGAGCTGTCACGACACCGCTTTAACATCAGCAAAAAGCCCGATGAAAGGAGCCGCCCATGTCTGCGCTCGACCTTTGGAACCTCGCCTCCCAGCTCAAAAGCACCGATTATCGCTGGGTCGACCTCACTCACACACTCTCGTGCGACACCCCGCACTGGTTTGGCTTTAAGCCTTTTGAGTCCACCAAGCTCTTCGACTACCTGCCCGGCACGCCCGAGGACATGCTCGCGCCCATGCGCTGCTTCCAGTATTCGGTTGCTTCGCAGTACGGCACGCATGTCGACGCACCGCGCCACTTCCATGTTGACGGCCGTTCCCTTGGAGAGATTGAACCCATCGAGTTTATGCATCCGCTCTGCGTGATCGACAAGCACGAGGAGTGCGCCGCAAATCCCGACTACGTCCTGACCGTCGAGGACCTCAAAGCCTGGGAGGATGAGCACGGTCGCATTCCCGAGGACGCTTTCGTCGCCTTCCGCTCCGACTGGTCCAAGCTCGCCGACCTCGAGAACAAGAACGAGGACGGCCAGCCCCACTACCCCGGCTGGGACCTCGACGCCATCAAATGGCTTGTAGAAGAGCGCAATATCGGCGCCATCGGCCACGAGCCGGCTGACACCGACCCGGCGATCGTGACCACGCGTGAGGACGCCTACCCCTACCCCGGCGAGCAGTACATCCTCTCGGTCGACCGCTATCAGATCGAGGTTATGGACCATCTAGACGAGCTTCCCGCCACGGGCGCTGTTATCTTCTGCACCTTCCCCAAGGTGCGCGATGGCGTTGGATATCCCGCGCGCGTCTTTGCGGTCTGCCCCGCGGCATAAGCGCACAGCGCAATAGTTTCTTTTTCATAACAGCCGCCCCGTGCACCCACCAATCACCCTGGCAGCATACAATCCATCAGGCGCCCCTTACGCAGGCGCCTTTTATATGGGGAGATGATTCACATGCAGATCAACAAGGTCGCCTTTATCGGCAAGGGCGGCGTCGGCCTGCTCTACGGCAGCATGATTGCCAAGGCCCTCGGCAATGACGCCGTCGAATACGTTATGGATGACGCCCGTTTTGAGCGTCACGCAAACGATGCGCTCACCGTCAACGGCAAGCCCTGTGCGCTCAAGTCCGTCCGCGCCAGCAAGGCAACGCCCGCCGATCTGGTCATCCTGACGGTCAAGACCACCGGTCTCGACCAAGCACTCAAGACTATGGAGCGCGTCGTGGGACCCAACACGCTCATCGCCTCGCTGTGCAACGGCATCACGAGCGAGCAAAAGATTGCCGAGCGCTTTGGCTGGGAGCATACCGTTCTTGGTATTTGCCAGGGCATGGACGCCGTGTTCCTCAACGAAGAGCTCACCTTTACCAACACGGGCGAAATCCGCTTTGGCGCGGCGACCGGTACGGATCCCGCAACCATCACCGCAATCGACGAGCTCTACACACGCTGCGGCATCGCCCATACCGTCGAGAGCGACATTGCGCACCGCATGTGGGCCAAACTCATGCTCAACGACGGCATCAACCAAACCTGCATGGCCTACGGCGGCACGTACGGAAGCGCCACGGAACAGGGCTCCGAGCAGCGTCGCTGTTTTGTTTCCGCCATGCGCGAAACGCTTGCGGTCGCCAACGCCGAGGGTATCGAGCTGACCGAGGCAGACCTGACGCAGATGGTGCACCTCATCGAGGGAATCGACCCCACCGGCATGCCCTCGATGGCGCAAGACCGCGTCGCGCGGCGCAAAACCGAGGTCGAGGAGTTCGCCGGCACCATCTGCCGTCTGGCGGCCAAGCACGATATCCAGGCACCGCAGAACGAATGGCTCTATCAGCGCATTCGCGATATCGAGGCAAGCTGGTAGCGCCCGGCTCACCACGTCAACAGACTCAACAGTAAAGCCGCCGCAAGGGCACTCCCCTTACGGCGGCTTCCATCTTCATCTATAACCAGTAGTCGATGTCCCGACGGTTAGAGCTGCGACTCCGAGGCCTGGCCCTCATCGTCGCGACAAAGGACTACACCCGCACTTCCCAGTAGCGCGGCCGCGATCAACGCGCCGACCACGATAGAGGCAGCTCCACAAGACCCCTGCATGCCCGCGACGAGCGCGGCCGTAGGACCAAGGCAGCCAAGCGTCAATGCAACGGCGGCAACGGCGATATCTCGAGCGTTCACAAGACCACTTCCTCCAAGAGAAAGACCTTATTTCTCAAGAACCAGTGTGCCCCGCATCCATACGCCCAGCGTACCGCCACGGCAAGGGCTCTGTTAGCTCAAACGCATACATAGAACGGACGTCCTTACGTTGCCCTAAAGCTCGGTAAAGACGACCGTCCGCCAAATATCCGTGATGCAGAAAAATTACCAACCGGTATAGTAGTCGGTGGTTCCGGCTGCGCAGCCGGAGTCATAGACCTTGCACTCGCCCTTGGAACCGGTAAACGTGGAGCCCTGAGCCTTATCGCCCGCGGCCACGACGTAGTAGCCATCGGAATCGCGCCAAAAGCCCTCGGAATCCTGCGTCCATTCGCCCGTGCGGTGATGGTAGAGTACGTTGCTGCTGTAATAAGTCTCGCGGCGGCCGTTATAGTTATTGACGCCGCTCGAGCGCGTCAGGCCCGAGCCGTTCGCGTAATACGCAGCAGGCGCGTAAGACGAGCCGGAGCCGGCGTTGTAATACGATGCCTGAACGGCCTCAGCGGCCTCTGCTTCGGCTGCGGGCCCCGGCGGCCCTCTGCTCGGGCGGCGGCAGCCTCGAGCGCCTCGCGCTTGGCATCCTCAAGCGTGGAGCGCAGCTCATCGAGCTCGGTCGACTTGGCGTCGACCTCCCCCATCGTCAACAGGCTGCCCGCGCCGTCGATACAACCCTGCAGCACAGCGCGCTCGTCATCGGTAGCATAGTCGCCATACATATTCATAATGATCTGAGCGCGCATCTCCAGGGAGTCGCGCTTTGCCTCCATCGAGGCGTTCCACTCCTGCATGGAACCATAACCATCGCCGCGATAGTCAACGGGCTGTACCAGCGTCGTCTCGGACGGCGTAGACCCAACCGTATCGGACAGTGTTGCGGCGTGGGCATCAGTTGCACCGGCGCCCGCCAAAAGTGCCACGGTCAGAGCGGCGGAAAGGGCGGCGGCTTTCGGTTTTCGTGAATCAATCCTCATGTAGCTGGAAACCTCCGTAGTGCGTTTTTGCTGCGTTTGAGCTGCGTGTGATTCGATCGCGCTGCATAGTACCCCGAGCAAATCGCGACCTGCAGTTTTACTTAAAAGGCGCACGTCAATTGCGTAAAACTCACATCCTCTCAACAGGAGTTTTCCACAACTCGAATGCATAAAGCGTGTCAAAAACCCTGTTTTTGCGCCCTCTCTATGCAAAAAAGGCGCCTGTGCAACCATTGTTCGCACAGGCGCCTTGAGCAGGCATTTTATGCGGTTATACCTATCGAGTCGCAAGGGTCCTTGCACAAGTCGCCTTACTCGTCCAGCGCGGCGAAAGCCCGCTTCAGATCCCAAATGATATCCTCGGCGTTCTCGGTACCGATGGAAAGACGAATCGTGGAGGACGTGATGTTCTGCTCGGCGAGCTCCTCGGCAGAGAGCTGGGAGTGCGTGGTGGTAGCCGGGTGCACGACAAGCGACTTGACGTCGGCCACGTTGGCGAGCAGCGAGAAGACCTGCAGATGATCGATGAACTTCCAAGCTGCCTCCTGGCCACCCTTAATCTCAAAGGTAAAGATCGAGGCACCGCCACGGGGGAAGTACTTCTGATAGAGCTCGTGATCGGGGTGCTCAGACAGGCTCGGGTGGTTCACCTTGGCGACATGGCTGTCACCAACCAGGAACTCAACGACCTTCTTGGTGTTCTCGACATGACGGTCAACGCGCAGCGACAGGGTCTCGGTGCCCTGGAGCAGGACCCAGGCGTTGAACGGGCTGATGCAGGCGCCCTCGTCACGCAGCAGGATAGCGCGGACATAGGTCGCGAAGGCGGCGGGACCGGCAGCCTCGGCAAACGAAACGCCGTGGTAGGAGGGGTTGGGCTCAGCGATCTGGGCGTACTTTCCGCTCGCCTTCCAATCGAAGTTACCGCCGTCGACGATCACGCCGCCCAGCGAGGTGCCGTGGCCGCCGATGAACTTGGTTGCGGAGTGGACGACGATGTTGGCGCCGTGCTCCAGCGGGCGGAACAGATACGGGGTGCCGAAGGTGTTATCGACGACAACTGGCAGACCATGCTTCTTGGCGACCTCGGAGATAGCGTCGATGTTGGGAATATCGGAGTTGGGGTTGCCGAGCGTCTCGAGGTAGATAACCGTGGTGTTGTCCTTGATGGCACCCTCGACCTCGTCCAGGTTATGGGCATCGACAAACGTGGTCTCGACGCCAAACTGCGAGAGCGTGTGCTCCAGCAGGTTGTAGGAACCGCCGTAGATGGTCTTCTGGGCCACCACATGGTCGCCGGCCTGAGCGAGCGCCTGCAGGGTATAGGTGATGGCGGCGGCACCAGAGGCGACGGCGAGGCCAGCAACGCCACCCTCGAGCGCGGCGATGCGGTCCTCAAAGACGCCCTGGGTGGAATTGGTCAGACGACCGTAGATGTTACCGGCGTCGGCAAGGCCAAAGCGGTCGGCAGCGTGCTGGGAGTTGCGGAACACATAGCTCGTGGTCTGGTAGATAGGCACGGCGCGGGAATCAGATGCGGGATCGGCGCTCTCCTGGCCAACGTGAAGCTGCAGGGTGTCGAAACCAAAGGTGTGCTCGGGGTTGTTGATAAACTGGCTCATGATGATCTCCTTGATTGAACAAAAGTAATAAACGTAAGAGAAGTAAGTCGCTGTCTCCTGATCACGCCGATGGGCGCAAACAGGAGCCCGGCATTCGTCTTGGTAAGCAATTCATATGCAGGCCTCCTTTCGCATCCCGGTTCCGTGGTTGGCTTAATTACCTACCGCCTTTGTGTGTTTTGAATAGTACGGGTATTGCTTCGCTCGGTCAATCACTTAAAAGCGCTAACCTGTTATCGGTTTTTTAGATAGCTATCGAAAGGACGAGCGTCGATGACCCTCCAACAGCTTCGCTTTTTGATCGCCGTGGCAGAGTCCGGCTCAATCAACGCCGCAGCTCAGCGCCTCTATACCGCTCAGTCCAACATCTCAAACGCCGTCAAAAGCCTGGAACAGGAGCTCCATCTGGAGATCTTTACGCGCTCCAGCCGCGGCGTCACGCTCACCAACGACGGCACCGAGCTTTTGGGTTATGCACGCCAGGTCGTAGAGCAGGCCGACATGCTCGAGGCCCGCTACGAGGACGGCGGCACCCCGCAAGCCCGCCTCGCCATTTCCGCCCAGCACTACGCCTTTTCGGTCGAGGCCTTTGTCAACGTGGTCGAGCGCTGCCGCGACAGCAAGTTCGAGTTCATCATGCGCGAGACCACCACAGCGCAGATCATCGACGACGTGCGCGCGTTTCACAGCGATATCGGCATTCTGTATCTGGATGACTTTAACGCCCGCGTTCTGCAGAAGGCCTTCGCCGATGCCCGCGCAAGCTTCCATCCCCTATTCGACGCGACGGTCCACGTCTTCGTTAGCGAGCGCCACCCGCTCGCACGCCGCCCTCAGCTGTCCCTCGCCGACCTCACGCCCTATACGCGCTACAGCTTTGAGCAGGGAACCTCGAACTCCTTCTATTACGCCGAGGAACCGTTTAGCTATATCCCTTGCGACCGCAACATACGAATCTCGGACCGCGGAACACTTACCAACTTACTTATCACGTCGAACGGTTACACCCTGTCGACCGGTGTCCTCTCCAATGAAATGCAATGGGGTATGGCATCGATCCCGTTAGCAGACGCCCCAACGATGCACGTAGGCTATATCATGCACGACGAGCGCAAGCCCTCTCCCCTCTTGCAGCAATACCTCGACGAGCTCAACCGCAGATCGCGTGCCGAATGTTGGTGTAAGGGCCGCTTCCTTGGCCGTAGAAAGCAGGA
>OAWA01000090.1_pt1 | contig 86681 bp, 95 predicted proteins | sample 1516971 | NCBI WGS metagenome assembly OAWA01 (sample SAMEA2580097, study PRJEB22360) | human gut metagenome | biome: human gut; feature: human-associated habitat; material: faeces | place: Denmark | collected 2008/2010
ATTGGTGGAGCCAAGCGGGATCGAACCGCTGACCCCCTGCGTGCAAGGCAGGTGCTCTCCCAGCTGAGCTATGGCCCCAATTTTTAAATGGTCGGGAAGACAGGATTTGAACCTGCGACCCCCTGGTCCCAAACCAGGTGCACTACCAAGCTGTGCTACTTCCCGTTGTTGCCCTTACAATTATACATATATTTTTATTTTAATCAATACTTATTTAAAAAAATATTTAATAATTTTCTTCATTCTTTTTTATAAGGTTAAAAAAGAATGATACAATGTAGATAATTACACAGTAAGGAGAAAATAAAAAATGGATCAATTATGGAAAATTTATTATCAAGAGATGCCTGAATTTATAAAAGTACTTATACAAACACCTTCTTTGCAACGATTAAAAGATATTGGAATGAACTGTGGGGTAGAATATACAAATTTTTCCTTTTTTCAAAATATTATTCCTTATTCACGCTATGAACATAGTATCGGTGTTAGCTTAATTGTTTATCATTTTACCCATGATAAAAAACAAACTGTTGCTGGATTGCTACATGATATTGCAACACCTGTCTTCGCTCATACAATTGATTTTTATCATCAAGATCATCTTAAACAAGAATCAACTGAATTTGACACAAAAAAGATCATTGAACAAGATCAACTTCTTGTTTCTTTATTAAAAGAATACGATTTAATAATAGAAGAAGTTTGTAATTATCATCTTTATCCTCTTTGTGATAATGATTCTCCACAATTATCAGCGGATCGTTTGGAATATACATTAGGAAATATGTATAGTTATGGCTTTTGTACGTTAAAAGAGATTCAAAATATATTTAATGATTTAAAAGTTAATGATTTACAAAATGAAATTATTTTTAAACATGAAGAGATAGCACATTTCTTTACAAAAAAGATGCTTCAATGTAGTCATGTTTATGTTATGGATGAAGATCGTTATGCTATGGAATATTTATCTTATCTTATTAAAAAAGGAATCAAAAAGAATGTTGTTTCTGAAAGAGATTTTTATTTAAAAGAAAAAGAATTTATTGATATGTTAAAGAAAGGTCAAGAAATAAAGAAACTGTGGAAAAATTATCAAAAGTTGAATAAAGTAGAACATGGGAAAAATACTGATTATTTTTGTGTCAAAGTTTTTGTAAAGAAAAGATATATTGACGTCTATGTAGAAAATAAAGGAATAATATCGACAATAAATCAACACATCAATAAAGAAATTCAACAGTTTTTACAGCTTGATTTTAATTATTTTATGTATGGAAAAAGTGAATAGCGTGCATAAAAGGTGAATAACGCATGCGTTATTCACCTTATTCATGTTTTATTCACATCTTGTTTGTTTTAATGCAGGGTTGTATGCATAATAATTTTTCTTATTTAATTGGCTTTTTACATATTCAAGAGCTTCTCCAAAACGTTGATAATGCACAATTTCTCTTTCACGTAAGAAACGAATAACTTTATTAACCTCTTCGTTTTTGCTTAAAGAAAGAATATTGTCATACGTTGTTCTTGCTTTTTGTTCCGCTGCCATATCTTCTGTTAAGTCGGAGATAGGATCTCCTACGGATTGGAAAGTATCTGCATTAAAAGGAATACCGGCACTATTTGTTGGATAAACGCCAAGGGTATGGTCAGTAAAGTAAGCATCCAATCCGCCATCTTTAATTTCTTTAGGTGTTAAACCATTGGTAAGTTGATAAAAAAGTGTACTAATAATTTCAACATGGGCAAGTTCTTCTGTTCCTATATCTGTAAGTAAAGCTTGTACACGAGGATAGGGCATGGTATAGCGTTGACTTAAATAACGAAGCGCAGCTCCCAGTTCACCATTAGGACCTCCTAACTGTGACATCACGATTTTTGCTGTCTTGGCATCAGGTCTTTTTACATTAACGGGATATTGCAAGCGTTTTTCGTACAACCACATGTAGATTCTCCTTTCATCCATGGAAATGGCTCATTGATATAATTCTTTAAGTTTTTCCCATCTCTATTTGTAAGGGCACCACCATTTTTTAAATACGTTTCTTTCATTTTTAAAAGACGTTTCATCCCCTCGTTATAATATTTCATTGCTTCTTGATCGTCAGGATGTGTATCTAAAAAGAGTGTAACTTCTTGAATACAAAAATCAAGTTTGCTGATTTGCATAAGTGTTTCATTCATGATACATCACCCATGGTTTATCAAGTTGTTTAAAAATTGTGCCTTTATCAAAAGCAACATTCATTTGATAAATATCTTTGAAAGGTTGTATTTTGATAGAGGCGATTGTTAATTCTAATTCATTCATATTTAACCTCCTCAAAAATACTATATGTATTAATTTTTAACATTTATAGTGAAAATACCTATTGCATATTTATTTTTATTATGATATATTAATTAGGCAAACCCAATAGGGGTATAGTTCAATGGTAGAATACCGGTCTCCAAAACCGTTGATGTGGGTTCGACTCCTACTACCCCTGCCAGTTTGTTTAAGGCACATCTTGGATGTGTTTTTTATGTGAATAGAATGTGAATGAGGTGAATAACTTAAGTTATTCACCTTTTTGTGCACAATTGTGAATAAAATGATATGATAAGTAAGGTGATATAGATGTTTAAACAAGTTATTTATTATTTTATAGCTGTCGTTGAAGAAGGAAGTTTTTCAAAAGCAGCAAAGAAGTATTATCTTTCGCAGTCTGCAATTTCTCAACAAATTACAAAACTAGAAAATGATTTAGGGTTTTTATTATTTAATCGAAAAACATATTACCCTACTCTTACAAAAGAGGGAAAAAGATATTATCAACTTGTAAAGAAATTGATGAATGATTATCAAAATGAATATGAAGATCTTAAAGAAAATTTAAAAAAGGATGTTTTAACAATTGGAATTACAGGTCCTTTTGAAAAGAAACATGTTCCATTTATTGTAAGGCATTTTAAAGAAGAAAATGCTATTTCTATTGATATTAAAGCATTTAATTTACGGACATGCATGGAAAAATTAAATGCGAGGGAGATTGATATAGGATTTGGTTTAAGTAATAATTTTAAAAAATATCCAGATTTAATTTATCATACAATTTATCATTCACATATATGTGTTGTTACTTCTTTAGATCATCCTTTATGTCATAAAGAATTTGTGATTACAAAAGATATAAAAGATGAACCCTTGATTATTCTTTCTAAAAAACAAGGGGAAGATTATTATCATGATTATATGGAAGCTTTTCGTTTGGATGGTGTGGTTCCTTATATAAAAAAGGAAGTAGATGATTTAAATGAATATATAATGGCAATTTCTTTAGGGGAAGGAATCGGTCTTTCTGCCATGGAAGTTATTAACGAAAACGATCAGGTTGTTGCCATTCCATTAAAAGAAAGTCATCATCATGCTGATTATGCAGTTGGATATCATCAAGATAATGTAAAAAGTTCTGTAAAAAATTTTATAAGATATGTAGAAGATTATTTTAGACTATAAGAAAAACTTATAGTCTTTATTACTTTTTAATGAGTGTTTCATTAAAAAAATACATGATATAATTTTCACATGAGGAGGCAATGAAAATGAGTAAAGTAATTGTTACAGGTGTAGATGGAAATTTTGGAAGCTATGTTGCAAGCCATATTGAAAAATTGACATCTAAAGAAAATTTAATATTTACATGTCCTTTTGAAGAAGGATTAACAGAATGGAAAGAAAAAGGTTATGATTGTCGAGTAGCTAATTTTAATCATTATGAAGGATTAGAAGAAGCTTTTAAAGGTGGAGATGCGATTTTAATTATTTCATCACCATTTGTTGGGGTGAAACGTCGTAATGCGCATAAAAATGCAGTAGATGCGGCTATTAAAGCGGGCGTTAAAAAAATTGTTTATACATCTTTAGTTAATGCACAAGATGAAGAAAATCCAAGTATTGAAAAAATTGATCATGCTTATACAGAAAATTATATTGCAAATAGTGGGGCTGATTTTGTTTTCCTTAGAAACTCACAATATGCAGAAGCGATGATTACAAGTTATTTTGCAGCAACACAAACTGGAAATACGATGACAAGTTGTCAAGGTGAAGGACATATGTCTTATATTTCAAGAAGAGATTGTGCTAAAGCAGCAATGTATGCTTTAGTAAGAGAAGATTTACATTATGCAACTTTAAATATTAACGGACCTGAATCTATGACATTACAAGATTTTGTAGATGCAGGAAATAAAGCAAGTGGTTTAAATATTAGCATTCAAAATGTAACTGAAGAAGAAACTTATGCTGCTTTTGATGCGATTGGTGTACCAAGAAATACAGATGGACATTTTGAAGAAGATTCACCGGCACCTTATTCATCAGATGGTATGGTAACATTTGCAAGAGCAATTCGTTTAGAAAAAATGTCAACACATACACATGTTTTTGAATGGTTAACAGGGGATCAACCTCGAAGTGTTTCATATATGTTTGAACATAGTGATGATTATCAAGTTGGTAAACGTAATAGTACAGATAAATAGGAGTTTTTTATGAGTAAAATTGTTATTAATGGTGTAGATGGAAATTTTGGTTCATTAGTTGCTCAATATGCTTTGGAATTAATGAATAAAGAAGATCTTGTGTTTACAGCACCAAAAGAAGAAAGTTTAAAAGAATATGAAAAACAAGGAATTAAAACAGCAATTGCTAATTTTAATGATCCTGAAGGACTTGTAAAAGTCTTTGAAAATGCTGATAAAGTTTTATTGATTTCAATGCCTTTTGTAGGTAAAAAAAGAAGACAAGCTCATAAAAATGCAGTGGATGCTTGTGTAAAAGCAAATGTTAAACAAATTATTTATACATCTGTTTTATCAGCAGCGCATCCATTTAACCCAAGCATTGAAAATGTTGATCATTCTTATACAGAAGCCATTATTCAAAATACATCGCTTGATTATATCTTTTTAAGAAACTCTCTTTTCGTTGAAGCTTTTACCAGTGATTATTTAAGAGCAGTAGATGCAAAAGAAACAACAATTTCTAAAAATATGGGTGAAGGACGTGTATGGTTTATTTCACGTAAGGATTGCGCTTATGCAGCAGCTTGTGCTTTAAATAATCATTTATTACATCGAGCTGTTTTAAATATTAATGGTTTAGAACCCTTATCTTATGGAGATTTCTTAGCTATTGGAAACAAAGCAACAGGAAATAAGATTACTTATACAAAACTTACTGATGATGAACTCTATGCTTATTTTGATTCTATTGGTGTTCCTAGAAATACAGATGGAGATTTTTCAAAGAGTCCAATTAAAGCAACATCAGAAGGAATGGTTACTTTTGGAACAACAGTTACACAAGGTTATTTAGATGTATCTGTCAGTGATTTTAGTTCGCTTACAGGAAGAAAACCATTATCTATTCAATACATCTTTGAACATGTAGATGATTATTTATTAGGTGATCGTCATCCAACAGAATAAAAAATGAGGGGAACCTCATTTTTTATTATGCACAATTGTGAATAACTTGTGATTTATGTGTATTAATTGTTTACAAGTATAATAACAACCAAAGAAACAAATAAGATTGTTATAATAGATGCAAGAACTAAAATAATTTTATTTGTTTTCTCTTTAAGAATCTTTTTTAAAAGAAAGTAAAGACCAACACCAATAAAAGCGCCTGTTGTATTGGTAATCAAATCTGTAATATCACTTGCCCCTATACAAAAAATATATTGAGATAGCTCTAATGAAAGGCTTAATAGAAAACCTAGAAATACTGTTCGCTCACTGTTGATATTTAATGTTTTTAAATAAAGACCAAAAGGAATAAAAATAATGACATTATCAAGAACTTCTCTTATTTGAAAGCCTGTTTTATTTGGATAATAGAAGGGGATTAAATTGAAACTTCTAAAATGTGGTAATTGATCAATAGAAACAGATAATTTAAAAAGTATGATCCAAATGACTAAAAATAAATAAATGGTAAATAATATATGTGTAGTTTTTTTCATAAAGACTCCTTCTATAAAAATAGGTTGATGAAGCATCAACCTATTTTAATTAACTTATATATTTATAAAGTTTGTATTTTGCAAGTATATCCAATACTTCTTTGATATTTTTTTCCTCAATAATATAATCCCTTTCAGATGGAATATATGGATGTAAATTAGAATTTTTAGTACTGTAAGAAACAAAAATTTGGTAATAAACAGCATGTGGTTCATCAAAAAATCCATTGTAACTTGTAATAAGTTTTTTATCCATGATTTCATTGATGAATTCTACAAACTTCTTATTTAAATTTTTTTGTTCTTTTGCATGTCTAGAATGAGTATTAAAACCAATATCAGTAACCTCTACATCTTTGTAGACAAGAGGATTTCGAGTTTCATAATCTGTATTAAAAGCAAATGAAGCTGATGCACTTTCTAAAGCAGAAGCTGGAGGTGTTTCGTAAAGAGTATGAAATCCTTGAGTATTAGAATAAATAGATGAAAAACCAACGCAACTTATAATCAATACTATATAAAGAACAGGTATCTTCCAAGTAAAATAAACTTTTCTTTTTGAAAAATAATACATGATTAAATAAATCATAAAGATGATTCCAAAAGGAAGAATGTTTGTTTTAAATTTATTTGGTGCATACGTGAATAGAAGTAATGATAAAATACTTAAAGTGATAATCAATGGATACATAAAAACAGACTTTGTATATGTTTCACTTTGTTCAATTGTTCTTTTTGAATAAAGAAAATAATTAATTACTATAAGTAAGATACCAATAATCACCCAAACAATAATCGGACTACGTGAAACATTTTCTGAAGATAAATTATTCAATTGGAATAAGCCATTATAAACTGGACTTGCGTAACTAAGAATAGCTTTCAGAGCTTGAGTATAATTACCAGTTCCTAACATAATTTTATCAACAACACGAGTAGCACAAGTATCAAGTGCTATATAAATAACGAGTGGTAGTGAAAAATAAGCAAATGAACAAATAAAACTATCAACGATATTTTGTGTGAGCAGTATTACAAAGGTAACAATACTATTTACTGCGAGCATATGGACGATTGTAATAAATATTGCTAGAATAAAAGTGCTAGGAGAAAGAACTGCACCATAAGAGAATGTAATACATTGCCCAATTATTTGGTATATAACAACAGGTAATAAGGTTAAAAAATATGAGAACAAACTTGTTGTTATATAAAGTGATTCTTTCTTTATTGGTAAGGAAAAGTAAAGAATATTACTTTTCTTTTTTTGTAAAAAAGAAAATAAATAAATAGGTACAATACATGATAATGCAAATCCATAAATTAGAGAAATCATGCCTGGAATACGTACTATTTCAAAATCTCCATATGGATCAGGTATAAGTGAATTTAAGGTCAGAAAAGGAATAATGATTCCAACGACATAAATAAGAATAAGATATTTCTTATTTTGTTTTATTAAATATTTAAAATAATCTTTATTAATCATAGACACCATACCCCTTTCTTTCCATTTCATAAATAAATATTTCTTCTAAATTTACAGGTAAAACTTCTAACATAATAGGATTGAACATTCTTAAATAATCTTTAATTTCATTGATGTCTCCTTTAACAACCATATTAATCACACGAGATTGTTTATGGAAAGATAGAACATCTAAATGACTAAATTCTTCTTTGTTTAATTCTTCTTTAAAAGCAATTTGTATTTTATGAATATGATCTTTAATATCATAGAGATCACCAGATGTTGTCATACATCCATTTTCTAAAATACCAAAACTATCACAAATATCTTCCAATTCTCTTAAATTATGAGATGAAATAATAACTGTCATATTTTCATCAATCATTTGATTAATAGCTTTTTTAAAGGCTAAACGCATAACAGGGTCTAATCCATCAAAAGCTTCATCTAATAATAAATATTTTGGTGCAATTGCAAGTGCTAAAGCAAACATTGCTTGTCTTTTCATTCCTTTTGAATAGTCTTTTAAAGGTTTATTTTGTGGTAAACGGAATAAATCGACATAATGTTGATAGGTTTCTAAATTGAATTGTGGATAAAAAGTAAGATAGAAATCTTTCATTTCATCAATAGTAGCAAAAGGAAAATAATAAGGATCATCACTAATGAATAAAATATTTTTTTTAACATCAGGATTTTCATAAACTTCTTGACCATCAAATAAAATACAACCTTCATCACATTTAGAAATACCATCTAACAAATGAAGTAAAGTTGATTTACCTGCACCATTAGGTCCAATAAGTCCAAAAATACTTCCTGAGGAAATAGTAACATTTAAATGATTTAAAACACTTTTGTTTTCAAATGCTTTTGATACATCTTTTATTTCAATCATACGCCTTCCTCCTTATAGACTTCTTCAATAATTTCTAATAATTTATCTTTTGTAATTTGATGCTTTTTCATATCAATAACACATCCTTTAAAATCTTCTAATTTATCGTCTTTAATCAATTGATCAGTTTGATTATCCGCAATAAAACATCCTTTTCCTTTAACGGAATAAATATAACCTTGATTTTCTAACTCTTGATAAGCTTTAGATACTGTATTGGGATTAACCCCAATATTTGTCGCAAGAGATCTAACTGAAGGTAATTTATCATTAGGAAGTAAAATGCCGATAGAGATAAATTCTAAGATTTGTTTTTTTAATTGTTCGAAAATAGGAACTTTACTTTGAATATCTATTATAAACATAGGGTCCTCCTAACTGTATTAGTGTCACTAGTACACTAATACAGTATAATACATTATAAGATTTGTCAATATGTGAAAGAAAAAAAAGAGCTCATTGAGTGAACTCTTTTTCATGTTTTTTGAAAAAGTCATAAAAATAACGTACGTTTTCTAATTGATACCAAGGAGTGACTTGGCATTCTTTAGCATCAAGATTATATATTTTAGCATCTAAAGTTCCTAACATAAAAGGAGAATGAGTAGCAATAACAAATTGACATCCTAAATAATGTGCGAGTTTATTAATTTCATGAGCTAATGCAACCTGGTTGGCAGGGGATAAAGAAACTTCAGGTTCATCTAATAAATAAAGCGCTTCAGGTATAAGGTATTCTTGAAAAAACTGTAAAGAGGTTTCTCCATTAGAATACTTTTCTTGAGAAAAAATAATATTTTCTATTCTTTGTTCTTTTTTATGATCCAAAATACTTTGAGCTTTTTCTAAAGATAAACCATCTTGCATATAATCATAAGTTAATCCATGTTCCAAAATTGCTTTTTGTTGTATTTTTTTAATTTCATAGAGAATATCTTCACTTTTGATATAACGACTATTTTCAGGAAGATGATAAAAAGGGACACCGTATTCATTACTTCCCAAACTATAGGCACATTCATTTTCAAATCTTTGACAATAATTTTCTGAACCATAATTATTGCTTGCAGGGCTTTCTTTTCCTTTTATCTTTAGTTTTCCAGCAATAATATTTAAAAGAGTAGATTTTCCACAACCATTATTTCCATAGAAAATAGTAATAGGTGCAAAAGAAAAGGGTTCAATGTATTTATCTTTAAAGACACTATAAGGATAAATATTAGGATTTTTAAGTTTTTTGTTACTTAATTTAAAGCTACTTAAATAAATCATAGAATGACCTCCTATAATCTAATCTTATTTGATGAGAGTTAAAAAGACAACAAATTTATTGTTTTTAGTTGAAGTGAAATTGTTCAAATTTTGTTTTTATAAAAAATAGAAAATATTTTGAAAAGTATTGAATCTTATAAGTTGTGTGGTAATATACTATTTGTAGGCGGTAATCCACCAAAAAAAGCGGTGTTCCCAACCATTAAGAGGGAGTTAAAAAAGCGGTGTTCCCAACCATTAAGAGGGAGTTAAAAAAGCGGTGTACGCCACCAAATCAAGTTATATAATTTGGAAAAGAGCGAGTTAAAAAAGGAGAAGGAGAGAGTATTCCTATTTGGAATGCTCTCTTTGATTTATCTAATGAATAAATAAGCTGTATAAATGATATAGAGTAAAATACAAAGAAGACCTTCTTTTCTGATCATTGATTTATTTGTTTTTGCAAATAGATAAAGTAGAATGCTGCTTACTAGTAAGATAACACAATCTATAATTGATTCATTTATAACAGTAAGTGGTGAAAGTGTAGCAGAACATCCTAAAATAAATAAGATATTAAAGGTATTAGAGCCAATAGCGTTACCTAAAGCTAAACCACTTTCTCCCTTTTTTGTAGCAACAATAGAAGTTACAAGTTCAGGAAGAGAAGTACCAATAGCAACAATCGTAAGTCCAATGAAATTTTCGCTAACACCTAAATTTCTAGCAATAATACAAGCTTGATCAACGACTTGTTGTCCACCAAAAATAACGAAAGCTAATCCTAAAACAATAAATAGAATACTCGTTAATAGAGAACGTGTTTTTGTGTTGTCTTCATTTTGTTGGTAACAAATCGCTTCATAAATCATTCTTCCAAGATAGATAATCATTAATAAAATAAGAAATATTCCTTCTAATCTTGAAAGTTTTCCATCAAATAACATGATAAGTAAAATGAAAGTAACGATGATATTAAAAGGAAGATCCTTTTTTAAAATCGTTTTATCTGTTTTAAATGAAGCTAAAAAAGCACAGATTCCAACAACAATTAAACCATTAAAAATATTAGAACCAATAATATTGCTTAAAGCTATTTCATTATTTCCTGTAAATGCAGCACGTATACTTACTGATGCTTCTGGTGCGCTCGTTCCCATTGCTACAATCGTTAAACCAATGATTACACTGGGTACTTTTAGAAATCTTGCCAGATTACAGCTTCCCTCAACAAATAAATCAGCACCTTTAATTAGAAAAATAAAACCAATCATTAATAAAATATATTCCATGTTTTCCCCTTTCTTGCGAAAAAAGTCAACAAAAAAGACTTTTATCGCATCAAAAAATTGATTGATAAAAGTCTCGTTATTTACTCATAATAACCGGCTATAAGCGTGATGACGATTATTAGAACATCGAAGATGCTAACTACTCCCTTTTATATAAAAATAATAATTGATAATCATAAATAAATCAATTCTATTTTAATATATGTTAAAATATTTAATGTAGAATCAAATTTGAGGTATTTGTATGAAAAAATTATATTTAATAGGTGGAACAATGGGTATTGGCAAAACAACCACATGCCAAGTTTTAAAAACAAAATTAGATAAAAGTGTATTTTTAGATGGTGATTGGTGTTGGGATATGCATCCGTTCATGGTTAATGAAGAAACAAAAAAGTTAGTTTTAGAGAATATCTGCATGTTATTGAATAATGATTTAAAATGCAGTGTGTTTGATCATATTATTTTTTGTTGGGTCATGCATGAACAAAGTATTATTGATGTTCTACTTTCACATCTTGATTTAAAAGATGTAAAAGTGATATCTATTTCTTTAGTTTGTCAAAAAGAAGCTTTGGAAAAAAGAATTCAAAAAGATATCGATCAAGGAATTAGAAAACCAGATGTCCTTGCTCGTAGTGTGGAAAGATTAGAAATGTATCAAAAATTAAACACATATAAAATTGATGTTTCTAATAAAACAATTGAAGAAGTTGTTAAAGAAATAATAAAAGTAGGTGATGAAAATGATTAGACATATTTTATTTTGGAATTATACAAAAGAAGTTAAAGAAAACCATTTAGAAAAGGAAACACTTCAAAAATTAAAAGAATCGGTTCAAACTTTAGAAGAAATTGAAGGCTTATTATGTGTGGAAATGGAAGAAAACTTGGCTTCAGGCTATGATCTTGTTTTTTATAGTGAATTTGAAAATTTAGAGACATTAAAGAATTTCCAAACGCATCCATTACATGAAGCCCATAAAAAGCGTTGCAAAGAGCTTGTTTGCGAGCGTTTATGTGGAGATATTGAAATATGAAAACAGAACATATTGAAGTTGTAGATTATAATTCGAAGTGGGTAAATGATTTCAATCAAATTAAAGGGGAAATAGAAGAAGCTTTAAAAGATTTAGTGCTTGCTGTTGAACATGTAGGAAGCACTTCTGTTCCTTTACTAGCAGCTAAACCAATCATTGATTTAGATGTTGTTATTGATCAAAATGATTTAAAAGAAGTTATTTTTCTTTTAGAAAATCATGGTTATATTTATGAAGGCGATTTAGGTCTTAAAGATCGCGAAGCTTTTAGATATGAAGGAAAAGAGCATTTAAGAACACATCATCTTTATGTATGTCCACAAGATTCTAAAGAATTGAAACGACATCTTGCTTTTAGAAATTATTTAAGAAAACATCCAAATATTGTAAAAGAATACGGTAAAATTAAAAAAGAAGTAGCAAAGTTGTATCCAAATGATATTGAAAAATATTGTATGTATAAATCACAAATTATTGAAAAAATTTATAAGGAAATAGGTCTATAAAAAATGAAGAAAAGTTATAAAGGATTTATTGCCTGGTTGGTTTTGTTTTGTGTAGGTATGTTTGTAATCATCTTTATTGATATCAAGAATATAAATTTAGTAGGTTTGGTTTTAGGTAATTATATGTTTATAACTCTTGCCGTTCTTACGGGCATGATTTATAAAAATGAGGCAATCTATTGGTATACAGGGATTTCTTATCAAGAAGCATGTGCGGTTACAAGCAAGCAAAGAAAAGAGTATGCGTATAAACATTTTATAAGATTTTTAATGGTTTGTTTAGGTTATTTTGTTTATTCAATTATTGCCTATTTTTTATCATTTTCATTTGGCATGAGTATCATTATTTGTTGTCTTTTAATGACAGTTTGCGCATTAAGTACGGTGCTAATTAAGTTATAGGAGTATTTTATGAGTTGTATTACGACATATACAAAAAAATATTTTGATCCATTAAATGTTGATGAAAGTTTATTAGATATTAAAGATATTGCACATGCACTTTCTTTAATATGTCGAGGAAATGGACATGTTCAATATTTTTATTCCGTAGCTCAACATAGTCTTGCTTGTGCTAAGGAAGCAAAGACAAGAGGATATAGTAAAGAAGTTATTTTAGGATGTTTGTTGCATGATGGAAGTGAAGTTTATTTAAGTGATGTTACAAGACCGATAAAAAAAGAACTTACTTATTATTTAGAAGTGGAAGATGCTTTACAAAATGTTATTTGGAAACATTTTATTCAAAGAGATTTAACAAAAGAAGAAACTAAATTAGTTTTTGAAATTGATGATGAAATGTTATCTTTGGAACTAAAAGAATTATTAAATGATGAAATCAATCGGAATTATTTAAAGTTGCAAAGAAAAGTTGATTTAAGTTTTGTAGCTTTTGAAACAATTGAAAATGAATTTATAGAATTTTATAAAGAGACGATGAAAATTTAAAATCGTCTTTTTCTTTACCCTTTCCTTATTTCTGTGCTAAAATTTGAGTATATATTTTTAAGGGGGACTCTTATATGGAACATGTTACATTTGATGAATTTTTTGATTTTGTAAAGAATGAAGATGCTGATTGGTATATTCCTGGCCTAAAAGAATATTTTGAAGGTTTAAATCAAGATGAAATTTATATACAAGACAATTTTTTGGGAAAACTTGTTTTTCAATTTAATAAATTTGAAAATAATTTAAAGAAAGCTGTTTTTGATAAGTTTATCTGTTATAAAAAAATGATGGATGAAAAAGAAAAAAGTAAACTTAAAAACAGTGCTAATGAAATAGCCAATGTTGATTTAGAAAGTGCTTATTCTTACAATGAACTTTTTGACAATGTTTCTCATAACAAATTATTAGAGGATATCAATAAATATAATAATTGTGGGGATGTTGATTCTGATTTTGGAATAGAATTAAGATTTAATGAAATACATGAAGAAGAAACTTTTAACCAAGGTTCTTTAGATATTATAGGAAGTGTTTCATTTAACTCACATAAAAGTGGAAAAGTCTTTGATTTTCCATTTACAATGACCATTGGTTTAGATTCAGACTCTTATTTTGAAAAAGAGGGGGATATCTATAAGATATATAAATTTAGGGAGTTCTATGCTTTTTCTAAAATCTATGGTACAGAAGATACAATACATTATAGATATAGAAAAAATGATTTTCCATTAGAAAAATATGGTACATATGGTGTACATGTTGATAGTGATATTCCTTTTGCCAGTGATAAGTATTCAATTTATATGTTTAGAAATGACTATGCCCCATTTAAATATGCTTTCCAATATGACTGTCTAACTCATTTAGTTAAATCTGAACTTGGGAAAGAGCTTTTAGAAAATGGTGCTAAAGAAGATTTATTAAGAATTCTATACAATAGGATAGCTTATGCTGTTGATGAAAGCCTTATGCCAGAATATGATTAAGATGTTATCTTTAAAACGATTGAAAATAAATTTATAGAGAAACGATGGGATGAATCATCGTTTTTTACTTTTACTTAACATTTCTTTTCATAAAAATGATAGTTGATTATCTTAAAAATAAGTATGCTTTTTCTAAACTAAAGAAAGGGAAATGAAAAAAAAGCCATCAACTTATGCACATTATCGATTTGGACAAGAAGTTTTAAAAGAACTACCAAACGATATCAAAAAAATAATTATAGAAAATAAAGAACTCTGTGATATTGGACTACATGGCCCAGATCTCTTGTTTTATTATTTACCATTAAAAACCAATGAAATTAATTCAATAGGTTATAACATGCACGAAAAAACAGGAAAAGAAGTATTTGATACTTTTAGAAAAATGATGACTTCTAAAAAACAAATCAATCATTACCTAGCTTATTATTATGGATTTATTTGTCATTTTGCCTTAGATGCAACGTGTCACGGTTATATTGAAAAAAGAATTCATGAAAGTGGAGTATCACATGGAGAAATAGAAGTTGAATTTGATCGTTTTTTAATGATTGAAGATGGATTAAATCCTATCTCACATCATTTGACGAATCATTTAGTGGCGTGTGAGGAAAATGCTAAAATTATTGCTGATTTTTACAAAATAACAACTAAGCAAACAAAAAAGGCTATTAAGGGTATGAAAATGTACAATGATTTATTGGCTGCTCCTTCTAAATTAAAGAGAAAGATTATTTATGCTTTACTTCATATAAGTGGGAATTATAAGGAAATGCATGGATTAATTGTTAATTATGAGGAAAATCCAAAATGCATAGAAAGTACTAAAAAATTAAATGAGCTTTATCACATTGGTAAAGAAAGAGCGTTACAGCTTTTAACAGAAAATAATACTAATAATGATTTATATCATTACACATTCAGTGGAAAAGAGGAAAAAAATGAGATTTAAAATGACAAAAGAAGAGAAAAACTGGGTCTTATATGATGTAGGAAACTCAGCATTTGTTCTTCTGGTATCAACAATCATGCCAATTTATTTTAATTACTTATCAGAAAAAGCAGGGCTATCTTCTGTTGATTATTTGGCTTTTTGGGGTTATGCTGCATCAATTGTTACAATTATCGTTGCTTTTTTAGGACCGGTCTTAGGGACTTTAGCTGATACAAAAGGTTATAAAAAACATCTTTATAATCATTTTATTAATTGGTTGTATTGGATGTTTTTTACTTGGTTTTATTAAACAGTGGCTATTCTTTTTAATTGTTTTCATTATTGCTAAGATAGGTTTTTCCAAAAGCTTGATTTTCTATGATTCGATGCTTTCTGATGTAACAACGCCTGAACGTGTAGATCATGTTTCTTCTCAAGGATATGCCTGGGGTTATATTGGAAGCTGTGTTCCTTTTGTTATCTGCCTTCTTCTTGTTTTAAATGCTGGAAAGATTGGACTATCTATGGAAATGTCAATGATGATTTCTTTTGCTATTATTACTTTTTGGTGGTTTGGTCTTACTTTACCACTATTAAAAACTTATCAACAAAAATATTATGTAGAAAGAAAACCCCATGCGATGCAAAAACAGTTTTAAACGTTTATTTGAAACGATAAAAAATGTTAGAAAAGAAAAAAGATTTTCTTATTCTTACTTGCGTTTTTCTTTTACATAGATAGTGTTTATACCATTATTGATATGGCTTATGGAACAGCTTTAGGTTTTGAAAGTACAGGATTGTTATTAGCTTTATTATTAACCCAAGTTGTTGCTTTTCCTTTTGCTATTTTATTTGGAAGATTATCATCAAAATATGAAGCAGCTAAACTAATAAGAGTTTGTATATTAGCTTATTTGGGTATTTCAATTTTTGCGATTTTCCTTACAAAACAATGGCAATTTTGGTTGTTAGCTGTTTTAGTAGGAATGTTTCAAGGAGGTATTCAATCTTTATCAAGATCCTATTTTACAAAAATCATTCCTTTAGAAAAATCAGGAGAATACTTTGGGTTAATGGATGTTTGTGGAAAAGGAGCTTCATTTTTAGGAACAACAGGTCAAATTAATCTTTCTCTAGGAGCTCTATCTGTTTTCTTTATGTTAGGAATTGTATTTTTTAGAATGTCTGAAAAAAGAGAAGGTTAGTGAACTACAAGTTCAATGACAGCCTTCTTTTTTTATTTTAAAATAATAGTGGTGATAGAAATGAAGAAAAAATTAATAAATCCTTTAAAAATAGGAAAGAATTTAAAAAGATGTGTTGATCAAATGGGGTATAAAGTAAAAGATATTCAAGAGTATTTATGTTTAGAATGTCCTCAACCAATTTATCGTTGGTTTAAAGGAAGTACATATCCTTCAATTCATCATTTATATGCATTAAGTTGTTTATTTGGGGTAAGTATGAATGAATTAATTGAAGAAGATGAAAGAAAAGAATGGGGTTATCGTATTTATCAAATGAAAGAGGGGAAAATGACATTAGAAAATCAAGAAATTTTGTAAGCGTATTTCTTGCTTATTTTTTAGTATTCAAGTATGATATAGATACCCTATAGGGGTGGGAGGTGTAGTAATGAAAAAGAAATATGATGTCGTTGGGATGACATGTAGTGCTTGTTCAGCTCATGTAGATAAAGCGGTAAGAGGGTTGAGTGGTGTTGATGATGTTAATGTCAATTTATTGCAAAACTCAATGACTGTTGAATTTGATGAAAATAAACTAAGTGAAAGTCAAATTTTTGAGGCCGTAGATAAAGCAGGTTATAAAGCTCAAAATATTGGTGAAAAACAGGTTTCAAATGTTCAAGAAAATGAAAATGAGCATAAAAAGAAGAATTTGATTTTATCATTTATTTTCTTGATTCCTTTATTTTATATCAGTATGGGACATATGATAAATTGGCCTTTACCAAGTATTCTCTTAGGTCATGAAAATATGATGATCTTTGTTTTAGTTCAATTATGTTTAGTTGTTCCTATTATGTTCATCAATAGAGGTTATTATATTCGAGGCTTTAAAACTTTATTCAATCGTAGTCCAAATATGGATTCTTTGATTGCCTTAGGTTCTTCAGCAGCTTTTATTTATAGTTTATATGCTACTTTTATGATGGCTTATTATCTAGGAAGAATGGATATGGATATGACCCATCATTATATGATGCAACTTTACTTTGAATCGGCAGGAATGATTTTAACATTAATTTCTTTAGGTAAATATTTAGAATCACGTTCTAAACAAAAGACTTCAGAAGCAATTGAAAAATTGATGAAGCTGATGCCTTCAACAGCTATTGTCTTAAAAGAAGAAAAAGAAGTTGAAATAGCCATTGAAGATGTTCAAATTGGCGATGTTGTGATTGTTAAACCAGGTAACAATATTCCTTTGGATGGAAAAATCATTCAAGGACATGGTTCAATCAATGAAGCGATGATTACTGGAGAAAGCTTACCGGTTGATAAAACAGTTGGAGATCAAGTTATTGGTTCAACCAATAACCTGGATGGTTATATGCAAGTAGAAGTTAGTCATACTTCAAATGATACAACGCTTTCTAAGATTATTCGTTTAGTAGAAGAAGCAGGTGCTTCTAAAGCGCCAATTGCGAAACTTGCTGATAAGATTAGTGGTGTCTTTGTACCAACCGTTATTACGATTGCAATCATTACTTTCATTTTATGGTTGACCCTTGGAAATAAAGATTTCCACTTTGCTTTAAACTGTGCGATTTCAGTTCTTGTTATTTCTTGTCCATGTGCTTTAGGACTTGCCACTCCTACAGCAATCATGGTTGGAACAGGGAAAGGGGCTAACTTAGGTATCTTAGTTAAATCAGCACAACATTTAGAAGAACTTTCTAAATGTGATACGATTGTTTTAGATAAGACGGGAACACTTACTGAAGGAAAACCTCAAGTTACAGAAGTTTATCCAATGGGTGTAAGTGAAAATGATTTATTGAAATATGCGGGTTCGATTGAACAATATTCTAAACATCCACTTGCCAAGGCGATTCATAGTTATGTTTTAGAACAAGGTTTATCTATTGATTCATTAGATCATTTTGAAATGAAACAAGGTCTAGGACTTGTAGGTGACTTAAAAGGAGAAATTCTTTTATCAGGAAATAGACGTTTGATGGAAGAAAATGGTGTTGATCTTTCTTCGATTGAAAATCTCTATAAAGAATTATCATCTAAAGGAAAGACACCTTTATTTTATAGTTATGCCGGTCAACTTATTGGTTTAATTGTTGTTTCTGATGTCTTAAAACAAACAAGTAAACATGCTATTGATTGTTTAAAAGATATGAACATGAATATCTATATGTTGACAGGGGACAATCAATTAACAGCCAATGCCATTGCTGATGAATTAGGCATTGAAGCCATTGGTGAAGTCTTACCACAAGATAAAGAAAAACATGTAAGAAAATTACAAGAAAAAGGACATCGTGTTATCATGGTTGGTGATGGAATCAATGATGCACCAGCCCTTGTAAGAAGTGATGTTGGTATTGCAATGACTTCTGGTATTGATATTGCGATTGAATCTGCTGATATTGTCTTAATGAAAAATGATTTACAAGATGTTGTTGTGGCTTATGAACTATCAAAAGCGACAATTAAAAATATTAAAGAAAACTTATTCTGGGCATTCTTCTATAATGTCATTGGTATTCCTGTTGCTGCAGGAGCATTCTATTCAATCTTTGGCTGGTTATTAGATCCAATGTATGGAGCAGCAGCAATGTCATTAAGTTCTGTCTTTGTTGTATCGAATGCACTTAGATTAAGATTCTTTAAACCAAAACATCAAATTATTAAAATACAAGAAAATAGGAAAAAGGAAGAAAAGAAAATGAAAAAAGTATTAGTAGAAGGAATGATGTGTGAACATTGTAAAGCACACGTAGAAAAAGCATTAAATGCTATTGATGGTATTCAAGCAACAGTTGATCTTGAAAAAAACTGTGCATTTGTAGAAGGTGAAGCTAACGAAGCAACACTAAAACAAGCCATTGAAGAAGCTGGATATACTTATAAAGGAATTGAATAAGTATGATGGCCGATAAAAAACAGGTCACAAGACTTTTAAAAACGGCAAGAGGACAAATTGATGGTATCTTAAAAATGGTGGAAGAAGATCGCTATTGTATTGATATTTCACATCAAATCATGGCAAGTGAAGCTATTTTAAAAAGAGCCAACAAAGAAGTCTTAAAAGCTCATATGACACATTGTGTACATGATGCAGTTAATAGTGAAGATTGTGATCAAAAAGTTGAAGAAATGATTAAAGTATTAGATAATTTATTGAAATAAGAAATCTTGAAAAAGGTTTCTTTTTTTATGTAAAAAAGCATAATACCGGCTTATATAAGACGGTATTAATTGTATCTATGGTTTACAATATAGATATAAAGGAGGAAGTTTACAATGAAAAAGTCAACTTTAAATGTAATAGAGGCTGTATTAAATATTATAGTAGCGATTTTGTTAATTAAAATAACTATAAATAATATAAAAGATAATTAGTTAATTTTTAAGCGATAATATGTGGCATTATTACATTTATTTCTAAGTTATTAACTACAAATTAATGTGTTAAAATACTTATGATAATAGATGATATATAAAATATGTTCAAACTATTGTAAAGTTTAAATAAAAAAGGAGGTATGAAGCATGGAAAAGATTATTGATGTAGCACAATATGTATATAAGTATTATTTAAAAGAAACTGATGAAAAAATTGATGAAATGAAATTGCATAAATTACTATATTTTGTTCAACGTGAATCATATGCTCTTTTAGGAAAACCAATGTTTAATGAAGATTTTGAAGGATGGATTCATGGACCAGTTTCAAAAGAAGTAAGAAGTTGTTATGATAAAGATCATGGTATGGTATGTAATACTCATTCTTTATCTGAAGATGATGCTTATATTGCAAGAAATGTTATTGAAGAATATGATCATTATGATTCATGGTATTTAAGAAATCTTTCTCATGAGGAAATTTCATGGAAAAATAGTAGGACAGGATTAGGTCCTGAACAACCAGGAAATAGAATTATTGATAAAAAAGATATAGAAGTTGATTCTAGAAAAGTACGTCCATTTGATTCGACGTGGGGAATGTTTTATGATGAATTTGAGGATGAATATTAAAAAAACAAAGATAACAGGTCAAAGTAAAATAACATTAGTAAACAATGGATATTCGCAAGTAGAAGCACATAATTTAACAATCGAAATTTACAATTATACGGAAGGATGTAACAAATACGATAGTCTCACTAAGAAATTTCAAAAGAAATAATGATACTTTAGAATGCAAATTTTATCCAGAAGCAAAAGAAAGCGATAGCAATAGGTGTCATATTGTCATTGACAAACAAACGAAAGAAATTGTTACTTATGTAGCACCTGAATCTTCAATTTGTTGCAGTATGCATATAGCAGGTGCAAGAGCAATCCTTGCTAAATACATTAACAAAGATTCTTTTCCTGAGGTTGATTATTGTATATGGGGATAGGTTGAGAATCGAAGGAAAGGAATGATGATATATGGTTATTAGAGAGTATCCAGAAGAAATTGAAAAATGTTTTGAAATTTTTGAACCGTATAGCATTCAACTTTCTCAAGGAAAATTAGAAGATGTCCCTCAAGAAGCAATCGATGCATATAACAAGGCAAAGAAATGGGCTTGGGAGCAAGGTCAATAAATAATAAGTCAACGTAAGTTGGCTTTTATTTTATGTAGAAAGTATAATACCGACTTATATAAGACGGTATTAGTAATTTACAAAGTGTATACTATAGTTGAGCAAATGGAGAGGATAGTGTATGAAAAATAATTTTAAATGTAATGGAAATTGTATTAAATATTTTAATGATTGTTTGTTTGATAAAATCAATTAAAGTAAAAGAGAGTCTAAATAAAACAATCACTTAAAATAACACAACTGTTTTGTTACCTTATAAATAATGCTAGAAAATGTAAGAATTATATAAAAATATCCATTGTTAGTATCGAATAGAAAAATAAAAGTGTATAATTAAACTAATAAGTAGTTAGGAGGAAAAATCATGAGTAGATATGTATTAGGATTAGATATTGGAATTACTTCTGTAGGGTATGGTGTAATAGATATTGATAATGATTTATTTGTGGATTATGGGGTAAGACTTTTTAAAGAAGGAACTGCTGCAGAAAATGAAACACGAAGAACTAAAAGAGGATCTAGACGTCTAAAAAGAAGAAAATCAAATCGTTTAAATGATATGAAAAATCTTTTAAAGAAAAATAATCTTTATTTTGATAATTATCGACATTACAATCCATATGAAATGAGAGTTAAAGGGTTAAACGAAAAGCTATCTTCTGAAGAACTGTGTACCGCCATTATGCATATAACAAAATCAAGAGGAACAACTTTAGAAGCGCTTGCTGATGAAAGTCAAGATGATGAAGGAACAAAAGCAATACTTTCAAAAAATGCGAAAGAATTAAGCGATGGAAAATATGTTTGTGAAGTTCAATTAGATAGATTAAACAATAATCATAGAATAAGAGGCGCAGAAAATAATTTTAAAACAGAAGATTATGTAAAAGAACTCAAAGAAATATTAAAACATCAAGATTTAAATGAAGAATTATGTAATCAAATTATTGAAATGGTTTCAAGAAGAAGACGTTATGATCAAGGTCCAGGTAGTGAAAAATCACCTACTCCTTATGGAAGTTATCGTCTGGTAGATGGTGTTTTAAAACATGTTAATTTAATTGATGAAATGCGGGGAAGATGCAGTGTTTATCCAAATGAATTTAGAGCACCAAAACAATCCTATACAGCTGAGTTATTTAATTTATTGAATGATTTAAATAATCTAACGATTAAAGGTGAAAAAATAACAGTTGAAGAAAAGAAAAAGGTTATCGCAGTTGTTAATGAAAAAGGAAATATTACAGTTAAACAATTACTTAAATTATTAGATACTCAAGAAGATGAAGTTACAGGATTTAGAATTGATAAAAATGATAAACCATTAATTACAGAATTTAAGGGTTATAGTAAAGTTTTAAAAGTCTTTAAAAAATATAACCAACAAGAATTACTAGAAGATAAATTGATTGTTGATCAAGTTATTGACATATGTACAAAATCAAAAGGTATTGATGAAAGAAAAAAAGATATTAAAGAATTATATCCTGAATTTGATAATGAGTTAATTGAAGAATTAGCTTCAATTAAAGGTGTTTCTGCTTATCATTCATTATCTTTTAAAGCAATGCATATGATCAATAAAGAAATGCTTGAAACAGAAATGAATCAAATACAAGTTCTTCATGAAATAGAAATGTTTGATAAAAATAGAAAATCATTAAAAGGTAAGAAAAATATTGAATCTGATGAAGAAGCTATTCTATCTCCAGTTGCTAAAAGAGCGCATCGAGAAACATTTAAAGTTATTAATGCGTTAAGAAAAAAATATGGTGAATTTGATAGTATTGTTATTGAAATGACAAGGGATAAAAATTCAAAAGAACAAGTAAAGAGAATAAATGATAATCAAAAAAGATTTAAAAACGAAAATGAGCAAGTTGACGAAATTATTAAAAATGCAGGTATTAATCCAGAAAGAATTAATGGAAAAACTAAAACTAAGGTACGTCTTTATTTACAACAAGATTGTAAAACAGCTTATACGCAACAAGATATTGATTTACATACATTGATTTTTGATGATAAAGCATATGAAATCGATCATATTATTCCAATATCTGTTTCATTGGATGATTCTCTTACTAATAAAGTATTAGCTTCTCGTTTAGAAAACCAACAAAAAGGTAATCTAACACCAATGATGGCTTATTTAAAGGAAAAATTTACAGATGGTAATTTAGAAAAATATAAATTATTTGTAACAAGCAACAAGAATTTTAATGGCAAAAAAAGAAATAATTTACTTACTGAACAAGATATTACCAAGGAAGATGTAGCAAAAAAGTTTATTAATCGTAATTTGGTAGATACAAGTTATGCTTGTCGTACAGTATTAAATACTTTGCAACGCTATTTTAAAGATAATGAAATAGATACAAAAGTTCATACTATTAGAGGACAATCAACCAATATTTTTAGAAAACGAATAAATTTACAAAAAGATAGAGAGCAAGATTATTTTCATCATGCAATCGATGCGTTAATTGTTGCTTCGTTAAAGAAAATGAATATTGTTAATTCATATTTAATGCATTACGACTATAGTGATTTATATGATGAAAAAACAGGGGAAGTATTTGATGTTTTACCTGATAAACAATTTATAGATCAAAGATATATTTCATTTATCTCAGATTTGAAAAATATTTATCAAGAATCAAATCAATATAATTTGGGATATATTACACAAGAACAAATGCATTATCCACTTATCAAGGTATCTCATAAAATAGATACAAAACCAAATAGGCAAATTGCGGATGAAACAATATATAGTACAAGAAATATTGAAGGACAAGATATGCTAGTTGAAAAAATAAAAAATATCTATGATCCTAAAGAAAAGAAAGCAATTGAACTTGTTAATAACATAATTAATGATAATACTGATAAGTATATTATGAAACATAAAGATCCACAAACTTTTGAAAAAATCAAAGAAGTGGTATTAAATCATTTTAATGATTGTAAAGATTCAAAGGAATATTATGTAATTGATAAAAAAGGTAAGTATTCTTTAAAAGGAGAAAGTCCTTTAACATTCTACTTTAATGAAAATGGACCTTTTACTAAATATTCTAAAAAGAACAACGGTCCAGCAATTACATCCATGAGATTTTATTCAGAAAAATTAGGAAATCATTTATCGATTACAGATAATTATAGTACAAATAATAAAAAAGTAATTTTAAAACAAATAAGTCCTTATCGCACAGATTTTTATGTATCACCTGATGGAAAATATAAATTTGTAACAGTTAGATATAAAGATGTTTTCTACAAAGAAACGATTCATAAATTTGTAATAGATGAAAATTGGTATCATGAAGAAAAGATTAAAAAAGGAATTCAAGAAGATTGGAAATTTGTATGTTCAATGCATCGAGATGAACTTATTGGACTTATTAAACCTGAGGGTAAGAAATTTGTTTATGATGCATCTATCAATGGTGGTCAAACACAATACCATGATGGTAAACATTACGAAATCTTAAAGTTTACAGCGACAAATGATGAAAAAAAAGGAACTTTTGAAGTAAAACCGATTAATACAATTTGTAAAAAACAATTGATGCCATCTGTTGGCCCTTTTGTTAAAATTCAAAAATTCGCAACAGATGTTTTAGGAAATATGTATGAAATTAAAGATAATAGATTGAAATTAGAGTTCGATTAGTCTATAATATAGGTGGTTGTATTCTAGCAAAAATTTATATGACCTAACAAAACAAGGGTTTATCCCGGATTCGGCTCTTCGGAGCCTTTTTCTTTTATAAAAATGAGTCATAGGATCATATATATTGAAAAATGCGAATGTTTGAAATTGTATTTGGATAATATAAAGGTTGTTTATAATGATGACGACATACTTTTGCCTATTTCAGACATTCAAATATTAGTTATAGATAATTATAAATCAAGTTTAAGTATACCTTTAATTAATAAATTAACAGAAAATAATGTATGTACAGTAATATGTGGAATTGACCATATTCCTAAAAGTTACATACTACCGATGAACGGTCATTTTTCACAAAGTGGAAATATAAATAAACAAATAGGATGGGATAATAATAGAAAACAAATTATGCATCAAAAAATAGTAAGAGCTAAAATACATAATCAAGCAGAAATATTAAAAGTGAATAATAAAAGTCAGGAAGTAATCAATAAACTTTATCAATTTGAAAATGAAGTTGAAAAAGATGATGTGACAAATAGAGAAGGATTAGCTGCAAAAATGTATTTTAGAGAATTGTTCGGTGATAATTTTATTAGATTTGATGAAGATGTAATCAATGCAGGTTTGAATTATGGATATAGTATATTTAGGTCTTTAATTTCTTCAATAATTGTAGCTAAAGGATATTTACCTAATTTAGGTATTTTTCATAGAGGTAAACAAAATATGTTTAATTTAAGTGATGATGTGATAGAAGTATTCAGACCAATTGTAGATCATTATGTTTATAATAATATGATGGAAGATATTCTGTTTAAACAAGAACATAAAGAGGCATTGATACAACTTACAACTAAAAAAATAGAAATTGATGGAAGAAAACAAACGGTTAATAATGCTATATATGTTTATTTAGAAAGTATTTTAAAAGAACTTGAAACAGGTCAAAAAGTCTACTTATTTCCTAAACCAATTTTATATGCTTTATGAATTTATGAGATTGGTATTATTTTTTGACCTACCAATGAAAACAAAAAAAGAAGTAAAGATATATACACATTTTAGAAAATATTTAATAAAAAATGGGTATATGATGATGCAGTTTTCCGTTTATTGTAAAATATTTCCAAATAGGGAAGCTGCTGTCAAACATGTAAATATTTTAAAAAAGAATATTCCTAAAGAAGGACAAATCAGATTGTTACTTGTAACAGAAAAACAATATTCTAAAATTGAAATCATAGTTGGTGGGGTTTCTAATCAAGAAAAGACAGTTAATGCAGATTCTTTTATAAAATTATGAATCTATTAACAGTAAAAAAAGGAAATAAAAGATATGACTTGCAGATAGGTAATATTAAATATTGTATAGGAAATAATTTTGAAGAAAAGTATAATTTTATAAATATCTTAAAAGAAACATTTCTTTCTTCAAAAGAGAGTGAGTATTCGATAAATAATAGTGGTGAAGCTCAAGTATTAATCAATGACAAAGAAATAAAATTAAAAGAAATTAATTTTTATTATATAAACCATAATTATTCAATAATAAATGATTTAAAGCTGACAACACACTCTCTTATTACTAAATATTTAGAAATACTTATAGCACAAGATAATAACACAGACACAATCAATACAGTAAATCTTCTTTTAGAATCATTTACAAATGAATTGGATAATGAATTGATTTATCCAAGATTTATAACATATACTCCTAAACAATTTCTAAAAATACTTTTACCAATCTTTTTAAAAGAAGAAAATCAAGCGAATGAATACGATTTATCTTATAATGAAATTATTTTATTTCAATTAAAAATGATAAATTATATTTCAAATCATCAATCAAATAAAATATTATGCTTAATTGAATTACCGCTTTTAACACAAGAAATAGATGACTACCTCAAAAAAATGAAAAATTGTATTAATGTTGTTATGATTTACAAAACAAATAATCCTTTATTGTATAGAAATATATATTTATTTGATGATCAACTCATTGATTTAAATGATGAACAACAAATATATAATCTATACTTAAATAAAGGAATATGTACATTACAGGAGGCACAACAAATGATAATAAATAACATAAATAATAAACTTGATATATCTATAACAAATCAATAAAACTACATATTTTATTGTTTTTAAATATATGGTAACATGTATTTGAGGTTTTGTTACCATATGGATTTTTGCTAGGATAAGACCTGGTGGTTATTATAATACTTTCTACCATCGTTTTGTTACCATATGGATTTTTGCTAGGATAAGACGCGTTATAATTGTGTGGTATCTGATGTAGTGTTTTGTTACCATATGGATTTTTGCTAGGATAAGACTATATCTTTGATTGTGATTTAGATATAGAAGTTTTGTTACCATATGGATTTTTGCTAGGATAAGACTATGCTAATCCATCATTAGCTACAAACAAGGTTTTGTTACCATATGGATTTTTGCTAGGATAAGACTGTCATTAATTGGATTATTGGAGATACGTAGTTTTGTTACCATATGGATTTTTGCTAGGATAAGACCAAAAACCTCATTTAATTCTACCCATGAATGTTTTGTTACCATATGGATTTTTGCTAGGATAAGACCAATTGACGGGAAGTAATAATGAAATCGGTGTTTTGTTACCATATGGATTTTTGCTAGGATAAGACTTAAAGAAAAAAGAACAAATTGAACTCAAAGTTTTGTTACCATATGGATTTTTGCTAGGATAAGACTTACTCGTAAAATTAGAATATAAACTATCAGTTTTGTTACCATATGGATTTTTGCTAGGATAAGACATTATAAAGGTGTGGGAGATCTAGACTATCGTTTTGTTACCATATGGATTTTTGCTAGGATAAGACGAGGTATAAGAGTTAGTAATATGAAAGGTAGTTTTGTTACCATATGGATTTTTGCTAGGATAAGACCTTCAAAAACGTGAGCCACTCTACTGTTCAGTTTTGTTACCATATGGATTTTTGCTAGGATAAGACGAGGTATAAGAGTTAGTAATATGAAAGGTAGTTTTGTTACCATATGGATTTTTGCTAGGATAAGACCTTCAAAAACGTGAGCCACTCTACTGTTCAGTTTTGTTACCATATGGATTTTTGCTAGGATAAGACATTAAACACGCAACCGCTACACCATTATTTGTTTTGTTACCATATGGATTTTTGCTAGGATAAGACATAAGACATGCTACAGCTACACCGTTATTTGTTTTGTTACCATATGGATTTTTGCTAGGATAAGACAATTCTATTGTTAGTGCGTATCAAGTTTCAGTTTTGTTACCATATGGATTTTTGCTAGGATAAGACAAATAGTGGTAAATATAAATCAAAATATTAGTTTTGTTACCATATGAATTTTTGCTAGGATAAGACCGTACTTGTTATTTTTCATCACTAACGCTGGTTTTGTTACCATATGAATTTTTGCTAGGATAAGACACAAATTCAATCGCTTCTAATACGGATGTAGTTTTGTTACCATATGAATTTCTGTTAGGATAAAACAATGGACTTTTTATTTGATACTTATAATTTTATAATCAGTTATATTAAAATGTAGTGATAAACACTACATTTTTTTATTTCTAGACAAGAATATGAATTTATGTCATAATAGTCAAGCTATTACAAAAGAAAGGAATGACGTTATGATATCAACACAAAATGTATCTTTAAGATATGGAGATAGAGCTTTATTTGAAAATGTTTCTGTTAAATTTACTGAAGGAAACTGTTATGGAATTATTGGTGCTAATGGGGCTGGTAAATCTACATTTTTAAAAATCTTATCAGGAGAAATTGAACCTAATAAGGGAGAGGTTATTATTGAACCTCATAAAAGATTATCAGTATTAAAACAAGATCACTTTGCTTATGATGAAAATAAAGTTGTAGAAACAGTAATTATGGGTAATAAAAGACTTTATGAAATCATGCAAGAAAAAGAAAGATTATACGCAAAAGAAGATTTTAATGATGAAGATGGTATTTTACTTGGTGAATTAGAAGGTGAATTTGCGGATATGGATGGATGGAATGCAGAAGCTGATGCAGAAACAATGTTAAATGGTTTAGGAATTACTTCTGAATTTCATGATATGTATATGAAAGATCTTGATGGTAATCAAAAAGTAAAAGTTTTATTAGCGCAAGCTTTATTTGGTGATCCTGATATTTTATTATTAGACGAACCAACAAACCACTTGGATTTAAAAAGTATTAATTGGTTAGAAAACTTCTTATTAAATTTTAAAAATACTGTCATTGTTGTTTCTCATGACCGTCATTTTTTAAATAAAGTATGTACACATATTGCGGATATTGATTATAGCCGTATTCAATTATATGTAGGAAACTATGATTTCTGGTATGAATATAGCCAAATGCAAATCCAACAAGCAAAAGATCAAAATAAAAAAGCAGAAGCTAAGAAAAAAGAATTAGAAGAATTTATTGCACGATTCAGTGCCAATGCTTCTAAAGCAAAACAAGCTACATCAAGAAAAAAATTATTAGATAACTTAGAAATGGTAGATATTAAACCATCTCTTAGAAGATATCCTTTTATTGGTTTTAAACCAGGGAGAGAAGTTGGGAATATTGTTTTAAATGTTGAAGGTCTTACTAAAGTAGTTGATGGAGAAAAACTTATTAATAATGTTTCATTCTCTATTCAACCAAATGAAAAAGTCGCTTTTGTGGGAGATGATAAAGCAACTGAAGCTTTCTTTAAAATCATTATGGGTGAAGATGAAGATTATGAAGGAGAATTCAAATGGGGAATTACGACATCACAATCTTATTTTCCTAAAGATAATTCAAAATACTTCAATGATTGTGAATTAAGCCTAGTTGATTGGTTAAGACAATTTACTGATGGTAATGTTTATGAACAAGATTTAAGAGGATGGTTAGGACGTGTTCTTTTCTCTGGAGAAGAAGCGTTAAAGAAAGCCAATGTCTTATCTGGAGGAGAAAAGGTAAGATGTATGCTTGCTAAAATGATGATGGAAGATGCGAATGTTCTTGTTTTTGATGAACCAACAAACCATTTAGATCTTGAATCAATTCAAGCATTAAACCAAGGTCTTATTCAGTTTAAAGAAAATATTCTCTTTACATGTCATGACCACCAATTTGTACAAACGATTGCAAATAGAATTATTGAATTTAATAAAGAGGGAATTATTGATCGTTTATCAACTTATGATGAATATTTAGAATATAAAGAAGACTTAGAAAACAAATAGAGGACTTCAATGAAGTCCTCTATCTTTTTAGTGTTTTTATAAGGGAAGGAAATTTGAAAAAAATTCTAAGAAAGATGTTTAAATATTATTTATCTTTCTTGACTATAATATAAACATTGATTGTGAACTGAATATTTCTTTTCAAAACAAAAAAGACTTTTTCAAGCCTTTTTGTTTAAATAATAATTTGGGAAGGGAATATGAATTTATTATTTAAGAAAGATGATTTATCTTTCATGACTACAATATAGTATAAAAATATACCAAGAAAATGGTCATATTATGTGTTTTTATGGGACGAGTAAAAATAAATGATAAAGAACATTGAAAAAAATTATCGATTTGGTAAAATTGTCTTAAATAATGTGAGGTGATAAAGTGGAATTACATTTTACAAAAATGGAAGGTATTGGCAATGATTACATTTATGTTGATGGAATCAACCAAGATGTCAATATGACACCAGAGTTTATTAGTCGTATTTCTGATCGTCATTTTGGTATCGGTGGAGATGGTATGATTGTTATTTTAAAATCAGATATTTATGATTTTAAAATGCGTATGTTTAATCTTGATGGAAGTGAAGGAATGATGTGTGGTAATGGAATTCGTTGTTTTGCAAAGTTCTGTTATGATCATCATTTAACGGATAAAAAAGTATTGAATATTGAAACAAAAGCAGGGTTACGTATCGTTGAACTTGTTTTTGAAGGTGATGAAGTCGTTGGCGCAAAAGTGGATATGCAAGAACCAATTTTAGACTGTAAAGAAATTCCGGTAATTTTTAATCAAGAAAAAATGATTAATGAAAAAGTAAAAGTAGGGGACAAGGAATATTCTTTAACAGCTGTTTCAATGGGAAATCCTCATGTTGTTACATATGTTGACTCATTGGATTTTGATATTGAAACAATTGGAAAACAATTTGAACATCATGAAATGTTTCCAAAATCTGTCAACACTGAATTTGTAGAAGTAATCAATGATCATTATTTAAAAATGCGTGTATGGGAAAGAGGCAGTGGTGAAACAATGGCTTGTGGAACTGGTGCGTGTGCCGTTATGTATGCAAGTTATATCAATGGTTATTGTAAAGAAAAAGCAACAGTTGAATTGCTTGGTGGTAAGTTAGAAATTGAACTAAAAGAAGGACATATTTTTATGACAGGACCAGCAACAACTGTCTTTGAAGGAAAAATAAAAGTATAAGGAGAGAAATATGTTACAAACTGCAGAAGAAATTATTAAATATATTGGTGATGCAAAGAAACAAACACCAATTAAAATGTATTTAAAAGGGGAAAATTTACCTGATACAGATGCATTCCATTTATTTGGAGACAGTCATTTTAAAATCGCTATTGGTGATTTAGATGCAATCAACGCTTATGTTGAAGAAAATAAAGATTTAATCAAAGATTCATTTATTGAACAAGATCGTCGTAATAGTGCAATTCCAATGCTAGATATGAGAAATATCAACGCACGTATTGAACCAGGATGCTTCATTCGTGAAAATGTTTCTATTGGAGATAATGCCGTTATCATGATGGGAGCTGTTATCAATATCGGTGCTAAAATTGGAGAAGGATCAATGATTGATATGGGTGCTGTTTTAGGAGGACGTGCTGAAGTAGGAAAACATTGTCACGTTGGTGCCGGAGCAGTGCTTGCGGGTGTCATTGAACCACCTAGTGCATCACCTGTTATCCTAGAAGATGATGTTTTAATTGGTGCTAATGCTGTTGTCATCGAAGGTGTTCATATTGGTAAAGGTGCTGTTGTTGGTGCAGGAAGTATTGTTACTCAAGATGTTCCTGCCGGAGCTGTTGTTGTAGGTAACCCAGCAAGAATCATCAAAGAACAAAAAGATGAAAAAACAGAAGGAAAAACACAATTAATGGATGATTTACGTAAAATCTAGGATAAACTTATGAAACAATTATTAGATCAAATCAAGGAATGGCGTCGTCATTTACACACCATTCCTGAAATTGGCTTTCAAGAATATAAGACATCAGCTTATCTTTATGAACAATTGGAAAAGATGGGTTATCAACCACAAAAAATAACAGAGACGGGAATCGCTGTTTATTTAGATTTTCATAAAGAAAAAACGATTGCTTTTCGTAGTGATATTGATGCTTTAGAAATTACTGAACAAACGGGTGTAGAGTTTAAAAGTACATATCAAGGAAAGATGCATGCGTGTGGTCATGATGGACATATGGCAGCTCTTTTAGGACTTGCTTATAAATTAAAAGATGTCAAAGACTTACCAAATAATGTTTTACTTATTTTTCAACCTGGTGAAGAAGTCGTTGATGGAGCACCATCAATTATTCGTACCGGTATTTTTGAAAAATACAATGTTAAAGGAATTTATGGACTTCATATGTTTCCTGATGTTGATGCTGGGAAAATTGCTTGTCGTAAAGGACCATTGATGGCTGAAAGTGGTGAACTTGATGTGACGATTCATGGTAAAAGTGCCCATGCGGGTAAATATCATGAAGGTATTGATTCGATTGTGATTGCTAGTTTTCTTATTAGTAATTATCAAAGTATCATTTCGCGTATGATTTCACCTATGCAACCTTGTGTTTTAAATATTGGTGAAATTCATGGTGGAACAGTAAGAAATATTGTTGCAAGTCAAACAGAATTTCATGGCACATTAAGAACTTATAGTGAAGAAGTCTTTTCACGTATTGTAGAGGCAATGAAAGGCTTTAATCAAGGAATGGAACAAGCTTATGGTTGTACCATTGATTTTGCTTGTCAACCATTTAATCCACCGGTTTTAAATGATGCTCATTTATATGAACAATTAAAGAAAAATGCAGGTGAAAACTACGAAGAACTTGAAGAACCTGTCATGTTGGCTGAGGACTTTGCGCATTATCAAAAAGTAATACCAGGTGTTTTCTTCTATGTGGGAACAAGATGCAAAGAATATACATCTGGCTTACATACACCAACTTTTAATTTCCACGAAGAAGTCTTAGTACAAGCTGTTGAACTTTATGAAAGACTTGCAAAAAATGTACAATTGGGGGACTAGATATGAATTATTATGATAGATCATTAGATGCATTAATGCATGCTTATGGAAGATATGATGTCACATTTGATCATGGTGATGGCATTCATTTATATGATGTAAACCAAAAAGAATATATTGATTTCTTTTCAGGAATTGGGGTTAATTCTTTTGGCTATAATTATCCAGCTTATGTTGAAGCAATGGAAAAACAACTTCATCGTTTAATGCATATTTCAAATTATTTCAATACTGTAGAAACAATTGAAGCAGCTGAATGTGTTAAAAAAGCAACTAAATTAGATAAAGTATTCTTTACAAATTCAGGAGCTGAATCAACAGAAGGTGCTTTAAAATTAGCGCGTAAATATTATTATCAAAAACATGGAAAAGCGGACAGTGAAATTATTTCATTAAATCATTCTTTCCATGGTAGAACAACAGGATCTGTTAAACTAACTGGAAATGCTCATTATCAAGAAGCTTTTGGACCATTGATTGAAGGGGTCAAATATGCTGAAATTAACGATTTAGATAGTGTTAAAGCATTGCTGAATGAAAAAACAGCAGCTATTATTGTTGAACCAGTTCAAGGTGAAGGTGGTGTCTATGTTTGTTCAAAAGAATTCTTAACAGGTTTAAGAAAACTTTGTGATGAAAGAGATATTGCTTTGATTTTAGATGAAGTACAATGTGGAATGGGGCGTACAGGAACAATCATGACTTATTTCCAATACGATATCTTACCTGATATTTTATGTCTAGCAAAAGGAATCGGGGCAGGTTTTCCAATGGGAGCTTTTGTTGCTAATAAAAAATTTGCGGCAGCTATGGAACCAGGAGATCATGGTTCGACTTATGGCGGAAATCCAATGGCTGGGCAAGCATGCCGTACCGTTTTTAAAATCTTAGAAGATACTAAAATGATTGATCATGTTCAAGATATTAGTGAATATTTAATTGAAAAATTAGATGATTTACAAGAAGCATTTCCATGTATTAAAGAAAGACGTGGTTTAGGTTTAATGATTGGTCTTGAATTTGATAAACCAGTTAAAGATATTGTAAAAACATGTTTAGATTTAGGTTTAATTGTCGTTACGGCTGGATCTCATGTTGTAAGAATGCTTCCACCGTTTATTACAACTGAAAAAGATGTGGACCAAGCAATTGCAATTTTAAAAGAAGCAATTGAAAAAAATTAAAAAATTTAAAAAATAAAAAGAAAAAATGGATATTTTGGCGTATATAAGGATGAGGTGATCAATATGTCAAAGTATCCAATTTTTTTACAAGACAATGAAAATAGCTGTGGTGCTTATTGTCTTAAAATGCTTTTAAATTATTATAAAAGAGATGACGAAATAAAAAACATCAAAAAAAGATGCCGCCTTTGTAAAGAAGGTATCAGTGTTTATGGCTTAATCCAAGTTTTAAAACAATATCATATTGAAGCAAAAGCTTATCAATGTGATTTTAAACATCTTGAAGAAATTCAAACTCCTGCCATTATTCATTTAAAACAGGGAGAACTCTATCATTATGTCGTACTTTATAAAATAAAGGAGACTTATTTTGTAGTCGGTGATCCTGCTAAAGGTCTTATAAAAATGAGTTATGAAGTGATGTCAAAAGAATTTACAGGAATTCTTATTACAATTCATCATGTAGGACGTCCTATTGAAGAAAGAGAGTCATATACATTAAAAAACTTTATAACGTATCATTTAAAACAACATTATCAAGCAATCTTATCAATTCTTTTAAAAACAATTATTATTTCTTTACTAACAATGATTTTTTCTTATTACTATCAAATCATGATTGATTCTTTTTCAAATTACCCTTATTTAAAAATCCTTCTTATTTCTGGTGGCTTTTGTTTACTTTATGTTTTTAAACTTTTATTAGATTATTATCGACAACATCATATTTTAGAACTCAGTCGTACATTAAATGATGAGTATGTTTCTAAGACTATGCAAAATATGATTTATCAAGATTTTCAATATTTTCAACAACTTGAAAAAGGAGCTCTTCTTTCAAGAGCACAAAATCTATTTGAACTTAGTCAGTATTTTATTGAATTTTATCATGTAGTTTTTATTGATTGCGTGATGCTCCTTTTTATTTGTGGTGTGTTATTTTTTATAAATGTGTTTTTATTTGTTGTGACATTTATTATGATGGGAATTATTTTTATTGCTTTTTATTTTTATAATAGAAAACTTCATATTGAAAATAAAAAGATTATTGAACAAAAAGAAAGACTTAATGATGGTATTTTAGAATATCAAGAGAATTTTTTTCAAACAATCCAGTTTAAAATAAGGAAAATGATGAAAAATAAATTAGCTTTTCATTATGATGAATATTTTAAAAATATATATAACCATGATGAAATAATACTTGCGCATCAAATTAAACTCGAATCTTTAATTCAACTAATGATTATGTTTTCTTTATTAATTGCCTTGTTTCTTTATAAAAAAGAAATAATGACTTTAGGAAATGTCATGTTTGTATACTTATTGCTTTCTTATATGATTGATCCTTTAATGAAGTTTTCTTTATTTATTGCGATGCATGATGAATTAAAGATTATTTTTGAAAGATATAAAGAAATGATTCCAGAAAAGAAGGAAAGAAAAAGAAGAATTAAAAAAATTAAGAGTATTGAATTAAGACATGTAAGTTTTAGTTATGGTTATACTCGTCCTTTTTTCGATCATCTTCAATTAAAAATAGATCATTCTTTATGGATAAAAGGAAAAACTGGAAGTGGGAAATCAACGTTATTAAAGATAATTATAGGACAATATGAACCAAGCAAGGGAGATATTTATATTAATAACTATCGTTTACAAGATATTGATTTCAATAGTTATTATCAACATATTAAATATTTAGATAAAACACCTGTCTTTTATAAAGAAACTTTACGTACGAATTTGATTTTTGATCGTCAAGAACTAGAAGAAGAAATGAAAGAATTGCTTTATTATTTTAAAATGGAAACATTCATTTCAGCCCTAGATCTTTATCTAGATGAAGCAGGAGGTTTCCTTTCATCAGGACAAGCACAATTAATGATGATTATTCGTGCGTTGTTATTTAAACCAGATGTTTTGATTTTAGATGAAGCTTTTAGTAATATTGACCAAGAAAGACTTGAACTTTTAATGGATTATTTAAAGAAACAAGAGATGATTATTCTTGTTGTTAGCCATCAAATAAATATGATGAACTGTTTTCCAGACTATGTTATAATTGACTCAGGAAAAATAGTGGGTGAGGAAGATTATGGAAATTGATTTAGCGCTTATTAATGAATTAGAAGATTTTAATGAAGATTATGAAGAAGTTTATTTAAAGATTATTAGAGAAGCATGTAAAGAGCTTGATATTCAAGATGATTTAGAGTTATCGGTCATTTTTGTAGATGATAAACGTATTCATGAAATCAATCGTGAATATCGTCAAATTGACCGTAGTACAGATGTTATTAGTTTTGCTTTAGAAGATAGCGAACAATATTATATTGAAGGAATGCCAAGAGAAATTGGAGATATCTTTATCTCAATTGATCATGCGAAAATGCAAGCAGAAGAATATGGACATTCTTTCTATCGAGAAATGTGTTTTTTATTTACACATGGTTTATTACATCTTCTTGGTTTTGATCATATGAATGAAGAAGATGAAAAAGTTATGTTTGGTAGACAAAAAACAATTTTAGATGCTTTAAATATTACAAGGGAGTAATTAAAATGGATCAAGAAAAATTGATAGAACTTGCATGGTTGGCAAGAGAAAATGCGTATACACCTTATAGTCATTTTAAAGTAGGGGCTTGTGTTGCTTTAAAAGATGGAACTTATGTACAAGGCTGTAATATTGAAAATGCAGCTTATGGTTCAACGATGTGTGCTGAACGTAATGCTGTCTTTGGAACTTATTGCAAAGGCTATCGAAAAGAAGATATCGTCGCTCTTGCTATTGTGGCAGATTGCACACCGATTGCATCCCCATGCGGAGCTTGTCGACAAGTTTTGTCAGAACTTGTGGCTTTAGATATGCCCATCTTTCTAGCAAATAAAGAAAAAGTAGAAAAACATACAATTGGTGAATTATTACCGATGGTATTTATAGGAGAAAGTTTATAATGTTTAAATCAGGATTTGTCAGTATCGTGGGACGTCCTAATGTAGGAAAGTCTACACTTTTAAATCAAATTTTAAAAACAAAATTAGCAATCATGTCTGATGTTGCACAAACAACACGTAATACGATTCAAGGTATTTATACAGATGATGAGGCACAAATTATTTTTATGGATACACCTGGTATTCATAAACCTCAAGATGGTTTAGGAAACTTTATGAATACAACAGCTTTAAATAGTATTTATGGAGTAGATATGGTGTTATTTATTGCACCAGCCAACGAAACTATTGGACGAGGGGATCGATTTATTATTGAAAGATTAAAAGAAGCTGATGGTCCGGTTTTCCTTTTACTTAATAAATGTGATCTTGTTTCTAAAGAAGAAGTCGTTAAGAAACTTACAGAATGGAAAGAACTTTTTGATTTTAAAGAAATTATTCCAATTTCTGCTTTAGAAGATCAAAATGTCGATACACTTATTTCTACTATTAAAAAATATTTAAATGAAGGAATGATGTATTATCCTAAAGATCAAATGACAGATCATCCTGAAAGATTTGTCATGGCTGAATTTATTCGAGAAAAAATACTTTATTTTACTAGAGAAGAAGTTCCTCATAGTGTAGCTATTGTTGTTGAACGTATGTCAGAACAAGAAGATGGCAGTGTTGAAGTCATTGCGACCATTGTCGTTGATCGTAAATCACAAAAAGGAATTCTTATTGGAAAACAAGGATCAATGATTAAAAAGATTCGTCAAAATGCTCAAAGAGAAATGAAACGTTTCTTACAAACACCTGTTCATCTTGAATTATTTGTAAAAGTTGAAAATAATTGGCGTAATAAACAAAAATATTTAAAAGAATTTGGTTATAACGAAGATGACTATTAAAAAAGAAGAAGTTGTTTGTCTAGGAATTGTCTTAAAGACACAATCTTATAAAGAAAGTGATGCTTTAGTTACTGTTTATTTTAAAGATTATGGAAAGATGACATTAATTGCACGTGGTGTAAAGAAATTAAAAAGTAAAAATGCTTCAGCTTGTCAAAGTTTGACATTGTCTGAATTTACTTTTATCCCACGTAATGGACTTTCAACTCTTATTAAAGCAAGTTCGGTTGATTTCTATCGCTATCTTAAAGAAGATATCGAATTAGAAGCTTACGCGAGTTATTTTATGGAATTTGTTTTAAGAAACGAAGAAGAAAATCAACCTGATTTAGATGTATTCAATCATTTAAAAGAAGCACTTGATGCTCTAAATCATGGTTACCCACCTCAACTTGTTTATTTACTTTACAATGCGTATATCTTAAAAAGATGTGGAGTTGCTTTGCAAGTAGATGGTTGTGTTCGTTGTTTAAAACAAAATCGAATTGCTGGGTTAAGTTTGGAAGACGGGGGCTTTGTTTGTTTAGATTGTTTATCACTTCGTGACAAACAACTAGATAAAGAAACTTTAAAAGCTTTTCGCTACATTAATAAAATTTGCTTTAAACAAATCGATCAATTAAAGATTTCTCAAGAATCAATCGATCAATTGATTGAAATTATGGACTATTATGTAGATGAAATGACCGGAATTTTATTTAAGACCAAGAAAATGATAAAAAGTCTTGAAAAATTATGACAAAAGTCGACACTTTTGTCTTTTTTTATATACATTTTTTGACTATAATAAAAATAAATTCAAAGGGGGAGATACATATGGGGCAGTTTTTACCGATAAATAGAAAAGAAATGGACGAAAGAGGATGGCAAGAGGTTGATTTTGTCTATGTTTGTGGAGATGCCTATGTGGATCACCCGTCATTTGGTGCGGCGATTATCTGTCGTACATTAGAAGCCAATGGGTTTAAGGTGGCTTTTTTATCACAACCAGATTGGCATAACGTGGAAGAATTCAGACAATTTGGTAAACCTAAATTAGGTTTCTTGATTTCTTCGGGAAATATTGATTCAATGGTCAATCATTATACAGTTTCTAAAAAAAGAAGACATAAAGATTCCTATACACCAGGAGGTAAAGGTTTTAAAAGACCAGATCGTGCCGTTATTGTTTATAGTCAAATGGCAAGACAGGCTTATCCGGATACAAACATTATTCTTGGTGGTATTGAAGCTTCTTTACGACGTTTAGCACATTATGATTATTGGAGTGACAAAGTTAGAAAATCAATTATTATTGATGCCAATGCCGATTTATTAATGTTTGGTATGGGAGAAAATAGTATTATTGAAGTGGCAGAAGCTTTAGAAAGTGGTTTGGAAATTAAATATTTAACCTATTTAGATGGAACTGTTTATAAAACAAAGAATATAGATGATCTTTCAGATTATATTATGCTTCCTAGCTATGAAGAAATTACTTCTTCTAAAAGAAAATATGCTGAATCTTTCCAAATACAATATCTTAATACCGATCATTACAACGCTAAAATATTAGTGGAGCCTTATCAAGGGTGGTATGTGGTTCAAAATAGACCAAATAGACCGCTTACTCAAAGAGAATTTGACCGTGCTTATGGTTATGATTACAACCGTACATATCATCCAAATTATGAACATGTTCCTGCAATTGATGAAGTGAAATTCTCCCTTATTTCTAACCGTGGGTGCTTTGGTTCGTGTAACTTTTGTGCTTTAGCTTTTCATCAAGGACGTATTATTCAAGCAAGAAGTCATGAATCGATTTTAGCTGAAGCAAATAAAATGGTATGGGATCCTGATTTTAAAGGATATATTCATGATGTTGGAGGACCAACAGCAAACTTTAGAGATACAGCATGTGAAAAACAAAAGACGAAAGGAGCATGTCCAACAAAACAATGTTTATGGCCTCAACCATGTAAAAACTTAAAGGTAGATCATGAAGATTATCTTTCATTACTTACAAAATTAAGACAGCTTCCTAATGTTAAAAAAGTCTTTGTTCGTTCAGGAATCCGCTATGATTATTTAATGTATGATAAAAACGATCATTTCTTTGAAGAACTTGTCCAACATCATATTTCTGGACAATTAAAAGTGGCTCCTGAACATATTAGTAATCATGCTTTAGATAAAATGGGAAAACCAAGACGTGGACTTTATGAAAAGTTTGTAGACAAATATTATCGTTTAAATGAAAAATACGATAAGAAACAGTTCCTTGTTCCTTATTTAATGTCATCTCATCCAGGATGTCGTTTAGAAGATGCCATTGAATTAGCGGAGTATTTAAGAGATATTCATCATCAACCAGAACAAGTCCAAGATTTCTATCCAACACCAGGAACTCTTTCAACAACAATGTATTATACAGGATTGGATCCTCGTGATATGACAGAAGTCTATGTTCCAAAAGATCCAAAGGAAAAAGCAATGCAAAGAGCGTTGATTCAATATAAAAACCCTAAAAACTATGATCTCGTCTATGAGGCTTTAATCAAGGCAAATCGAAAAGATCTTATAGGTTTTGGTAAAAACTGTTTGATTAGACCACGTACAAAAAGATCAAACTATAACCGTCCTTATCAAAAAGGAGGCACTAGACGATGAGATTTACAGAAACCTATACGTCGGGAACACATACGTCTATTAAATTTGATATCTATCAGCCCAATGTAATCTTAAGATATAAGGGCATTATTCAAATACATCATGGTTTATGTGAATATTCTGAACGTTATAAAAAGTTTGCGGAATATTTAAGTCATGAAGGCTTTATTGTGGTAGTATCTGATTTTCCAGGACATGGAACTTCTCTTTATAAATTTGAACAAGGTTATTTTGGAAAAGGAAATGCACTTGATACATTAGTTGAAGATATTCAACGTTTACGTCATATTATTACTAAACGTTATGAAGATCTACCTTACTTTATGCTAGGTGTTGATTTAGGCTCGCTTGTTTTATTAAAATATGCTGGTGTGTATGGAGACTATATTAATGGCATGATTCTATTAGGTACATGTATGAAAAATAGTTTTTATTATCGGATGAAGATGATTGTTGATTTCAATATTTTATTACATGGACAAATGAATCACTCAAGAGTCATCAAAAAAGCAATTGATTTATTTCTACAAAGAAATTTAAATGGAAACTATAAAATGACTAATACAAAAGAAGTGAACCTTTACATGGAAGATCCACTTACGGACTTTGTTTACACAAATCAAGCTTATCGAGATATTTTAGATTATATAAAATATACGAGTGATGAAGAACATTTAAAACAAATTCCCCAATATTTACCTGTATACTTGTTATCGGGTGGATTTGATAATTTGACACGCAATGGAAAAGACACGATAAAACTTTATAAAATATTAAAGGAAAATGGATTAAAAGATTTAAGCTATAAGATTTTTGATAATCGTCGACAAGATATTTTACATGAAAATAATTATCGCGAAGTTTATCATAATATTATGAATTGGCTTGATGAAAGAACTTATATGTAGCACCCTTATAGTTGGTTGACAAATATCCACTATAAGGGTATTTTATTGATACGCGAAAAGGGTATAAAAGACTTGGAATGCCAAGTCTTTATTCATTTTTACACAAAAAGGAGAAAAATATGGCAACTAAAGATATGGACAAATTAGTAAATCATGCAAAATCAACAGGTTTTGTATATCAAGGTTCTGAAATCTATGATGGACTTGCAAACACATGGGATTTTGGACCATTAGGGGTTGAAATGAAAAACAATATTAAACGTTTATGGTGGAAAAGATTCATTCAAGAATCTCCTTATAACGTTGGTTTAGATTCAGCTATTTTTATGAATCCAAAGGTATGGGAAGCTTCTGGACATGTTGGTGGATTCTCTGACCCATTAATTGATTGTAAAGAATGTAAAACAAGACATCGTGCAGATAAATTAATTGAAGCATACGATCCTTCTGTACATAGTGAAGGTTGGAGCAATGAACAAACAATGTCTTATATTAAAGAACATAACATTGTTTGCCCTAACTGTGGAAAAAGCAACTTCACAGATGTTAGACAATTTAAATTAATGTTTGAAACACATATGGGTGTTGTTGAAGACGATAAATCTGTGGTTTATTTACGTCCTGAAACAGCACAAGGTATTTTTGTAAACTTTAAAAATATTCAAAGAACATCTCGTAAAAAAGTACCATTTGGTATTGGTCAAATCGGTAAATCATTTAGAAATGAAATTACACCAGGTAACTTTATTTTCAGAACAAGAGAATTTGAACAAATGGAATTAGAATTCTTCTGTAAACCAGATACAGATTTAGAATGGTTCGATTATTGGAAAGCTTATTGTAAAAAATTCTTATTAGATTTAGGTTTAAAAGAAGAAAACTTAAAATTTAGAGATCATGAAAAAGAAGAACTTTCTTTCTATTCAAAAGCAACTTGCGATGTTGAATACAAATTCCCATTTGGATGGGGAGAATTATGGGGAATTGCAGATCGTACAGATTATGATTTATCTCGTCATATGGAACATTCTAAAAAATCATTAGAATATTTAGATCCCCAAACAAACGAAAAATATATTCCTTATGTTATTGAACCATCTGTAGGTGCAGATCGTTTATTCTTATCTGTTTTATGTGACAGTTTTCAAGAAGAAACTTTAGAAAATGGAGATACAAGAACAGTGATGAAATTACATCCTGCTATTGCTCCATATAAAGTAGCAGTCTTACCATTAACTAAAAAACAAAGCGAAAAAGCAGAAGAAGTTTATGCAACTCTTGCTAAACATTTCTCTGTTGAATATGATGTTGCCGGACAAATCGGAAAAAGATATCGTCGACAAGATGCTATCGGTACACCATATTGTGTTACTGTTGACTTTGATACAATGGAAGACAATGCTGTTACTGTTCGTAATCGTGATACAATGGAACAAGTTCGTTTACCAATTGATGAATTAGTTGCATATATTCAAGATAAAATCGCATTCTAATAAAGGAGGAAACTATGCCAAGACTTTCACAAGAAAAAATCAATGAAATAAGACAATCTGTCGACATTGTGGAAGTTATTGGCAATTATCTTCCACTTGAAAGAAAAGGACGAAATTATATTGCCTTATGTCCTTTTCATAATGATAGTCATCCCTCTATGTCAGTATCACCAGAAAAACAAATCTTTATGTGTTTTGTCTGTCATCATGGGGGAAATGTCTTTACTTTCTTACAAGAATATTTAAAAATTTCTTATTTAGAAGCGGTAAAGATGGTTGCACAAATGGGAAATGTCGATTTAGGTGATTTTACCTTTTATGAAGAAAAGAAACCTGTTAATAAAAAAACAGAACCTTTCTATTTAATGCATGAAGAAGCCAATCGTATTTATAAACACTACTTGTCAACCAAACTTGCTTTAGAAGCAAAAAACTATTTAACACAAAGAGAACTTTCACAAGATATTATTGACCATTTTGAAATTGGTTATGCACCTGATCAAAATATTTTATTATCCGCTTTTGAAAAGTCGGGTTTTACAAAGATGCAAGCCTATGCTTCAGGTTTAGTCATTGAATCACAAGTTGGTTATGATCGTTATCATGATCGTATCATGTTTCCTTTACATAATAGTGAAGGACGCGTGGTAGGATTTAGTGGACGTATTTATCGTTCAAGCCAAAAAGAAGCAAAATATATGAACTCACCAGAATCCTCAATCTTTATTAAAGGTGATACGCTTTATAATTATCATCGTGTCAAAGAATCGGTAAGAGATGCAGGTAAAATTATTGTTCTTGAAGGATTCATGGATGTAATTGCATTATACAAGGTAGGAATTAAAAATGCTGTCGCAATTATGGGAACAGCACTTACTTCAAATCATTTAAGGATGTTGAAGAGACTTTCTAATGATGTTGTCTTATGTTTAGATGGAGATCAGGCTGGAAAAAATGCCATGATGAAATGTATTGATGCAATGGCTTTAGCGGGTTTTAATATAGGAGTTGTTGTTATTCCTGATCAAATGGATCCAGATGAATTTTTAAAAGCAAAAGGAAAAGATGAACTGAATGCTTTATTTAAAAATCCACAAAGTGCAATTGATTTTAAAATGAGTTATCATTATGAAAGAATCAATGTAGAAAATTATGAAGATCGAAAGAAATATTTAGAATCAATGGTTGAAATGATTGCAACATTAGATGATCTAGTAGACCGTGATTATTATATAGAACAATTGGTTAAAAAGTCGGGCTTTTCTAAAGAAATTATTTATCAGTTATTAAGCCAAAAACCTCATGAAAAGCAACCGATTCCGTTTCAACCAATCACTTATGATCAATCAACAAAGATGATTGATAAGTATCAAAAAGCAGAGAGAAACTTGCTTTATTACATGATGCAAAATAAAAGCTATGCGATGCAATATGAAGCAAAAGCAGGCTACATGTATGATAAAATTAATCGTTTGATTGCTTCTTATATTATTGATTATTATCGTCAATATGTTGTCTTAGAAATTGCTGATTTGATTAGTATGATCGATGATGATGAAATCGTTAAAAGAATATTAGAAATTTCTTCACAACACTTACCTAAAGAAACATCAAATCAAGCAATTGATGATTATATAAAAATTATACAAGAAAAAATGGAAGTAGAAAGAATCAAACAGCTTGAAAGTGAAATGGCGCAAACTTATGATCCACGGCAACAAGCGAAGATTCTACAAGAAATTATTAATTCAAAAGAGAGGGAGTAAGATATGGCAAAGAAAAAAGTACAAGCTGTTTCATTTGAAGACTTAAAGGCTTTAGTTGTAAATGAAGCGAAACAAAATGGGAATGTATTAACCCAAGAACAAATTGACGAATATTTAATGAATTATGATTTAAGTGATGAACTTGCAGAAGAATTATTAGAACATATCCAAAAAAGTGATATTACAATTTCTGATGATGATTTAGATTCATTAGATGTTGATGATGATGTTTTATTAGCGGGTGTTCCAGATTTAGGGGATGACCTCGATTTAGATATTGATGATAGTGATGATACTCCTGATTTAGACTTTGATGGTGATTTCGACATGATGACGGGAGATACATTACATATGTATCAAGAACATGATGACGATAAAGAAAGTGAAAGCACACAATTAGGAAGCAATGTTAAAATCAACGATCCTGTAAAAATGTATTTAAAAGAAATCGGTCGTGTTGAATTATTGAATCATGATCAAGAAATTGAACTTGCAAAACGTATTTTAGAAGGTGACGAACAAGCAAAAAAAGAACTTGCTGCAGCAAACTTAAGATTAGTTGTTTCTATCGCTAAAAGATATGTAGGACGTGGTATGTTATTCTTAGATTTAATTCAAGAAGGAAACATGGGATTAATTAAAGCGGTAGAAAAATTTGATTATACAAAAGGATTCAAATTCTCAACGTATGCTACTTGGTGGATTCGTCAAGCAATTACACGCGCGATTGCCGATCAAGCTCGTACAATTCGTATTCCTGTACACATGGTGGAAACAATCAATAAATTAACACGTATCCAAAGACAATTGATTCAAGAATTAGGAAGAGAACCTACTGCGGAAGAAATTGCGGAAAAAATGGATGGTATGACACCTGAAAAAGTACGTGAAATTCAAAAAATTTCATTAGAACCTGTTTCTTTAGAAACACCAATTGGGGAAGAAGATGACTCTCATTTAGGTGATTTCATTGAAGATGAAGGAGCTATGTCACCAGATGATTATGCCGCTAATGAATTATTAAAAGATGAATTAAATGATGTTTTATTAGAATTAACAGATCGTGAAGAAAAAGTATTAAGACTCCGTTTTGGTTTAGATGATGGAAGAACAAGAACACTTGAAGAAGTAGGACGTGAATTCAACGTAACACGTGAACGTATTCGTCAAATTGAAGCAAAAGCTTTAAGAAAATTAAAACACCCATCTCGTTCAAAAAGATTAAAGGATTTCTTAGATCGTTAATATGAAACTTTCAGGGCGCTTATTAGAACTTGCACAGCTCGTTGATAAACATAAAAATGGTACTATTTTAGCGGATATAGGAACAGATCATGCCTATCTTCCTTGCTATTTAATAGAAAAAAATATTATAGAAAAAGCCTATGCTTGTGATGTGGCACAAGGGCCTTTTAAAGCTTCTCTTTCGACTATTGAGCACTATCATTTTGAAGAAAAAATTGAAGCTTTATTAGGAAATGGTCTTAATCCCATTTTAGATAAAGATGTTTCTATGATTACAATAGCTGGAATGGGAGCCTTTCTTATAGGTGATATTTTAGAAGAAAATAAAGATTACATTGATCAAAATAAACGTTTATTCTTACAACCAAATGCCAATAGTGATCATTTAAGAGAATATTTATTCAAAAATAATTTTACTATTCTTGATGAAAAAATGATTCAAGATGGACATCATATCTATGAAATGATGGTTGTAAAAAAAGTAAATGATGTACAAATGACAAAAGAAGATCTTCTTTTTGGTCCTGTTTTAAGAAAAGAAAAATCTGATTTATTTATCCAATATTGGAAAAAGCAATACAAAACATATCAAAGAATTCAAAAAGATTTACCAAAAGAACATCAAAGATATCAAGAAATTGATCAAATATTAAAACTTATTGAAGGTGAATTAAATGAAAGCTTATGAAATTATTAACTATTTAGAAAACTATTTTCCACTTGAACTTCAAATGGATTTTGATTGTTGCGGTTTACAAATAGGAAATAGAAATAAAGAAATCAAAAAAGTGTATATAGCTTTAAATGCAGATAATGAAACATTACAAGCTTGCATTGAACAAGATTGTCAAATGTTAATAACACATCATCCATTTTTACTTGAAAAGATTAAAAATATGGATGTCAATGAACATCAAGGATATTTTATTTCACTTGCAATGAGACATGATATTGTTGTTTATAGTTTACATACTTGTCTTGATCGAGGAAAAAATGGTATTTCTATGAATGATTGGTTAGTTAATCAATTAGGTGTTCATGGTATTGAATGTTATGATCACTATGAAGTTGGTAAAAAGGCTATTTTAAATCAACCAATGGAAGGAAATACTTTTATTAAAAAAGTAAAAGAAACATTCCAACTAGAACATGTAAAATACAGCAAAAACACGAATAAAACAATTGAGAAGATTGCTATTTGTGGTGGAAGTGCCGCAGATGATTTAGAAATTCTTGCAGATCAAGTCGATTGTTATATTACGGGTGATAGCAAATATCGTCATGCCAAATATGCCATTGATCATGATTGTTTATTGATTGATCCAGGACATCACTTAGAAGTGATTTTTGAAAAAGAGTTGCAGAAACTCTTAGACAATTTGCCAATCGATACCCAAATTCATGAAAGTAAAGATTATTTTAATTATGAATAGAAAAAAATGCTAGAAAATCTAGCATTTTTTATATAAGTTGATGTTTTTTCATGGCTTTATAAATACCATCTTTTGCAATATCATCACAAACTTCATCCGCAATTTCTTTTAAGCCCTCTTTTGCGTTACCTACAGCAATTCCTACATGGCAATATTCAAGCATATCGGTATCATTCATTCCATCTCCAAAAGCAAAAGTATTTTCTTTAGGGATATTTAAATGTTGAATAAGGGTTTCAATAGCGCTTGCCTTATTGACACCAACAACAGATAATTCACCTGAATCATCACCAAAAGCAGGAACAGTACAATGAATGACATTGAAAGCATCTGAAAAATGATCATTAATTGTTTGAAAAGGAATATCTTTATTTTCTAAAAAACAAATCTTATTGACATCACTACGGTACATACTTTCTCCTTCAATCAAGGATGTAATAAAATGACTTGGTTGTTCTTCTTTTTTCTTTCTCGCATTTTCATCATTTTCCAAATCACCATAAGTTATTTTTTCTAAACGAGACACAAGATTTTCACTTGCAAATAAACCACCATTACTTTCAAGATAATAGTCATAATCATTTTCTTCAAAGAAATCAACAACACGATGAACATCGTTATCAGAAACTTTTTTATGATAAAGCATTTCATCACCGATTGTCACAAATCCACCACCAGCACCAATAATTCCATCAAAACCAACGTCTAATATATGAGGATAGATTTCAGCAAGAGATCTTCCTGTACATAAAAAACATAAATTTCCTTTTTTTCTTGTTTCTCTTACAGCTTTGATTGTTGATTCAGGTACATATTCTCTTGCTGGTCTTACATCAACAAGGGTACCATCAACATCAAAAAAGATAATTTTTTTATTCATAATAAACCTCCAATTTAATTTTATTATAATGGATAGAAAATAAAAAAATTATTTTTTTCATTTCATGCAAATAAAAATGATTTTATTAAAATAAGAGTAAAATAAGCATGGAAGGTGAATATATGAAAGGAAATACACAAGATCTTACAAAAGGAAGTATTGTTAAAGCAATTATTTTATTTTCGGTTCCTTTATTAATAGGAAACTTATTTCAACAACTTTATAATGCGGTTGATTCATATGTAGTAGGAAATTATGTAGGGAAGGTTGCTCTTGCTGCAGTTGGGGCAAGTACACCTATTATTAATATGCTTATTGGTTTTTTTATGGGAATTTCAACAGGAGCAGGAGTTGTTATAGCACAATTCTTTGGTGCAGGCGATTTATCTAAAATGAAGAAAGCAATTCATAATAGTATTGCCTTAACGCTTGTCATAGGGGTTGTTTTAACTGTTATTGGGCTTGTTTTTAATGACCCTATCTTGAAAGCAATTGGTGTTCCAAATGATGTTTTTTCTGAAGCTTCAACGTATTTGTCTATTTATTTTTGGAGTTTGATTTTTGTTATGATCTATAACATGGGATCTGGAATATTACGTTCGGTTGGAGATTCTAAAAGGCCACTTTATTTCTTGATTTTTTCAAGTATTATTAATATTGTTTTGGACTTTTTATTTGTTAAAAACTTTGGTTTTGGGGTTGCGGGAGCAGGCTATGCTACTTTAATTGCTCAAGCGATTTCAGCTATTATGGTTATGTATGTTTTAATGAAAACAGAGGACTCTTATAAAGTTGTTTTAAAAGATATTAAATTTGATAAGGAAATCTTATTAAAAATTATAAAAATTGGTTTACCAACGGGTTTCCAACAAAGCATTGTTTCTTTATCGAATGTCATTGTTCAATCATATATAAATGTTTATGGGGCATCCGTTATTGCTGGATATTCTGTCACAATTAAAATTGATGGTTTTGTCAATTTGCCTTTACAAGCTTTCAATATGGCAATTACAACTTTTGTAGGACAAAATATCGGTGCTAAACAATATAATCGTGTTAAAAAAGGAGCGTATATTACAACATTCCTTGCCATGGTTACCATAGGCTTCTTTGTTGTTATTATGTATTTCTTTGGACGTGATTTTATTGCTTTATTCAATCAAGAAAAAGATGTTATAGATGCAGGAAGATTGATGCAGTTAACTTTCTTACCATTCTATATTTTCTTACCAATCAACCAAGTTATCAATGGGGTTTTACGAGGGGCAGGACGTTCGGCTGTACCAATGTATGTTATGATTTTCTCATTTGTATTTTTAAGACAATTTTATTTATTCTTGGTTACAAAAGTAACGAGTGATGTTGTTTATGTCTTTTTAGGGTGGCCAACTACATGGGTTGTTTGCAGTTTGATTTTTATTGTTTATTTTTTCAAGGTACAATGGTTGCCACAAGAAAAAGGTGCTGAAGCTTAAGCACCTTTTTGAGTAAGTATTTTTGTTTTATCAATAAATGGTTTTTGATGAGTTTTAGAATCATTGAAATCAAATTGTTTCAAATATTCAATAATTTGATTTGTAAGATAAGTTGGTGTCGAAGCTCCAGAACTTATAGCTGCATAATTTTTATCTTTTAACCACTCAATTTCAATACCATCAATACTTTCTATCATATAGACATCACAATGATGACTTTCTTTAGCGATACTGGCAAGTTTTCGTGTATTGTTTGAGTGAGGGTCACCTACGATAAAAATCACATCAACACTCTCTTCAATATTTTTAATAGCTTCTTGGCGTATTTTTGTAGCCGTACATGTTTCTTTTTCAATTTCTACAAAAGGAAGTAGTTCTTTAGCTTTTTCGCATAAATCATAGACATCATAAAGGGACATAGTCGTTTGGTTTGTCATGATATATTTTTTAGTAGGATCGATTTCTTTTAAATCAGCTAAAGAAGTAATCAAATGAATTTTATCTTCATCAATAGAAATAGCACCCTCTGCTTCAGGATGTCCTTTTTTACCAATATATAAAATTTCATAACCTTCATTTAATTTGCCTTGAATTAAATCATGGGTTTTAATAACATCTAAACAAGAAGCATCTATCACTTCTAAACCTTTTGCTTTGGCTTTATCAAAGACTTTTTGACTTGCTCCATGAGCCGTAATAATGACTTTACCATGATCGATTTCATCTAATAATTCCAAACGTGTTTTGCCTTTTCGATCAATTGTTTGAATTCCTAAATCTTCTAAAGCATTTACAATATATTGATTATGTACAATCATTCCTAGAATATAAACAGGAGTTTCTTGATGTGCTTGCTTTTTCGCAATTTCAATAGCTCTAACAACTCCTTTACAATAACCTCTAGGAACAATACCTTTTACTAACATTCCAATCACCTCAAAAGCTATTATACCATATTTTCAAATAATTCTTCATGTTCGATAGGTTTAATTTCCTTTTCAACTTCATCTAAATCTATATCATCAAGATGATTCATGGCTTTTAATAAAGCCATGCCTTGTCGTGTGTTATTAATTAAAGGACGTACTTGGTTAATAACAGGAATGACTTGATTTGCGATTTGAATACCTCTAATAGTCGTATTTAAAGTTCTTTGTAAATTAAAACGACGAGGTCTTAAATAATAGGGATACATTTGAGGCCGATAGACATAATAGGGATTATCATAGAATGGATTCATTTTTCTCACCTAATATAAAATATGTAATAAAAATAAAAAGGTGAAAGATAAAAACAAAGCCCTTACATTTTATAGAGGTGTATGTTACACTAATATTTAGTGAGGTGTTAAAATGATTAGAATATTATTATGTTGTGGTGGTGGCTTTTCTTCAAGTGCCATTGCTTCAAGAATGGATAAAGAAATAAAAGAAAAGAATTTAGAAGAAAAATACAGTATTGAATTTTTACCATTTGGTTTGGGATTAAAAGAATTAGATCGTTTCGATGTTGTTATTTTATGCCCACATCTAAAAGTGGAATTAGATAAAGCTTTAAAAAATCAAACAATTAATAAACCACTTTATTTACTTCCACCTAAAATGTATGGACTCATGAAGTTTGATGAAATTATCGTTGATATCGAAGATGTTATGAAAATGTATCAAGAAAATCCTGTAGTACCTGTAAAATTCCCAGGTGAAGATAATTTACTTCGTATTACAAGAGGCGTTGCTTATCGCCATGTTCATCCTTCAAAATAGGGAAAGTTGTTTGTCAAGATAGGAAACTTGTTTTGCTTCTTTGATGATGTCGTCTTTTTGAAAGTCGCCAATTAAAAAAGGTGACTTTTTGTTATGTTTTTTATAATTATTTAAAACAGTAGAACGATCATAGTTGGCATAACAATAAAGACAACCATGCAAACAGGTATTATAAACCCCAATGTCATTATTTAATAAACAGCGACAGCCTTGTCTTGCTTCACTTATTTTAGGAAGTTTTAAAGAACAGTCTAGGGCTTTTTCAATAATTTGTTGATTCATACAACCACTTGTATGAACACCTGTTGTTTTTAAAGTTTTATTTTCATGGCATGTATAAATTTCAATATGATATCTTTTTCCAATTTCTACAAATTTTTGACAAAGATAGATTTGGTCATTTTCATTTACTTCTTGAACATCTTTAAAATTCTTTTTTGTTTTTTGATAAAGATCAATAAAGCTAATGACACATTGATGGGTATAGCCTGATAGTTTTTGACACATCTTTTCAAAGATGTGAAGATGATAGTCAATGGTATAATAATCATTTAAAAAGATAGGATCATAACGCCAACCAATACAATGACTTCCTATCTTTTTAGAAAGTTCAATGAAACTACGAATGATTTCATTTTTATTGGGAACATGAGGTTCAATAGATTGATTATAAGGCGTAATTGTTACAAACCAAAATTGTTTATAGCCTTTAATTAAATCAAGACGAGAAAGCATCGGCTTTGGATTTTTAGTACAAAAACAAATAATATCAATAACCTGAGGATCTAAGCGATACTTTGTAACTTGATTAGGAAAATAAGGATTACGAACACAGACATACCCTTCTTGAATACGACTATAAAACCAATCACTAAAAAAAGCAGGAATATCTGTGCGATTACCTGTATTTAAAATCATCTAATCACCCCCAGTAAGAGTATTATAGAATAATTATAAAAATCCATCCATAATATTTGTTGAAATGTATCAAAAATATGGTATAATAACGTGACTAAAAAAGAAAAAAAGGAGGATTTTATGGCAACTTTTCAAGATTTTAAATTACAAGATTATTGTAATGAAGTAATCAAAGAGTTAGGTTTTCAAAAACCAACCCCAATACAAGAAAAAGTCATTCCCCTTGTATTAAAAAATAGAGATATTATCGGGATTTCACAAACAGGGACAGGTAAATCACATGCCTTTTTATTACCAATCATGTCCCGTATTGATGTTAATAAAGATTGCGTGCAAGCGGTTATTACTGCACCAACAAGAGAACTTGCTGCTCAATTATTTAATAACGCCAAAACATTTACAAAATATTTACCAGAGTTACGTGTTTCATTAATTGTTGGAGGAAGTGACCGTCAAAGAGCCGTCAACAAACTTTCAACACAACCTCATGTTGTTATTGGAACACCAGGACGTATTAAAGATTTATCTTTAGATGCCCAAGCTTTACAAATTACAACAGCTAAAACATTTGTAGTCGATGAAGCAGATATGACGTTAGAATTTGGTTATTTAGAAGATATTGATGCGGTGGCAGGTAAAATGTCTGATGATCTACAAATGATGGTTTTCTCAGCAACAATTCCACAAAATCTAAGACCATTTTTAAAGAAATATATGCAAAGTCCAGTTACTATTGAAATTGATAGTAAACTTGTGACAACAGCGAATGTTGAACATATCTTACTCGCAACAAAGCATCAAGATCGTTATGATGTTTTAAAGAAAATTATGGCAACAATTGATCCTTATATTTGTATTATTTTTGCGAATAAAAGAACAGAAGTATCAAAGATTACCCGCCAATTAAGAGAAGATGGTTATAAAGTTGGAGAAATTCATGGAGATTTAGAACCTCGTGAAAGAAAGAAAATGATGCGTCAAATCAACAACAATGAATATCAATATATTGTTGCAACAGATATCGCGGCACGTGGAATTGATATTGATGGTGTTTCTCATGTTATTAATATGCAATTTCCAACAGAACCTGATTTCTATATTCACCGTAGTGGGCGTTCGGGACGAGGAAACTATACAGGAATCTGTTATAGCATGTATGATACAACGGACGAAAAAAATATTGCAATTCTTGAAAGAAAAGGCATTGAATTTAAGAATATGCAACTTAAAAACGGACAATTTGCGGATTTAGGACAAAGAGAAAAACGTAAAAAACGTATTCGTCAACAAACTGAACTTGAAAAACAAGTACAAATGATTATCCGTAAACCTAAAAAAGTAAAACCAGGATATAAAAAGAAACGTAAATATCAAGTCGAACAAGTTGTACGTAAACAAAAACGTGCGATGATCCGTGAAGATATCCGTCGTCAAAAGAAAGAACGTGCTCGTCAAGCACAAATCGCAAAACGTATGGAGGAAGGCAATGATAATCGGTAGTCATGTCTCAATGTCTGGAAAAGACATGTTGTTAGGTTCTGTTAAAGAAGCTTTATCTTATGGGGCCAATACTTTTATGTTTTATACAGGAGCTCCTCAAAATACGAGAAGAAAAGCAATTAGTGAATTAAAGGTAGAAGAAGCAAAAACTTTAATGAAAGAAAATAACATTGATTTAAAAAATGTGGTCGTTCATGCACCTTATATTATTAATCTTGCCAATACTATTAAAGAAGAAACTTTTGAATTAGCGGTTAACTTTTTAAAACAAGAATTGCAAAGATGCCAAGATATTGGAACATCGATTCTTGTTTTACATCCAGGTAGTCATGTAAAAGCAGGAGAAGAAGTAGGACTTCAACAAATCATCAAAGGTTTAAATGAAGTTTTAAAGGATACGCCTTACCAAGGAAAGATTGCTTTAGAAACAATGGCAGGAAAAGGCAGCGAGTTAGGAAAGACTTTTGAGGAAATCCAATACTTGATTTCGCATTGTGATTATCCTGAAAAACTAGGTGTTTGTTTAGACACATGTCATATTCATGATGCAGGATACGATTTATCAAATTTTGATGCAATTTTAGATGAATTTGATCGTATTATTGGTTTAGATCGTTTACTTGTTGTTCATTTAAATGATTCTAAAAATGTTCAAGGAGCTCATAAAGATCGTCATGCAAATCTTGGTTTAGGTGAGATTGGTTTTGATATTTTAAATGGGATTGCTCATAATGAAAGAATAAAAGATGTTCCTAAGATTTTAGAAACACCTTATATTGATGGTAAAGCTCCTTATAAAGAAGAAATAGATATGTTGAAAAATCAAGAATTTAGAAATATTGAAGTATGATTTTGAAACAAAGATTTCAATTTCAAACTAGTGGAAACACTAGTTTTTTTCATAATTGATTGAAATAGAATAGGTAAATAATGTTCACTACAGAGTAAAAAACGGTTTTGATCAATCACTTGATAGATCACTTTCAAATCTTCTTCATTTAGCTCTAAAGCTTGTATTTCTTTATTGCTTCTAAAATCTTCATACGATAAAAAATGTTCAATGAATAAATTTTCCATAGTTTTACGCCTCCATAGTTATATATATGAAAAAAAGATGGTTATTATGAATTAACCATCTTTAAAATTTCATCTTTGAGCGTTTGAACCATATCTTCTTGTTTTACTTTTTTAATAATTTGTCCTTTTTTAATCAATAATCCTTCTTTAACACCACCAGCAATACCAATATCAGCATTTTTTGCTTCACCAGGACCATTGACTGCACAACCCATAATTGCAACAGTAATATCTTGATGAATATTATTTAAGAAATCTTCGATTTCTTTAGCAACAGGAATTAAATCGTATTGGATTCTTCCACATGTTGGACAAGAAACAAGGGTAGGTACATTTTTAATGAGTCCCAATTCTTTAAGTAATGTTTTTGCTACTTTAATTTCTTCAACAGGATGGTCACTTAAAGAAACACGAATTGTATTTCCGATACCTTGATACAATAAAGTACCAATACCTAAAGAAGATTTAATTGTACCACCGAGCTTTGTCCCTGCTTCTGTAACACCTAAATGAAGTGGGCAATCAAAGGTTTCACTGGCAAGGGTATAAGCTTCAATTGTAAGCATGGTATCAGAAGATTTTAAAGAAATACAATAATCATGGAAATCTAAACTTTCTAAAATATCAATATGTTTCTTTGCACTTTCAATCATACCTTCGGCAGTAGGGCGACCATATTTTTCTAGAATATCTTTTTCTAAAGAACCACCATTGACTCCAATACGAATAGGAATATGATGTTCTTTACAAGATTCCACAACTGCTTTAACTTTTTCGATGCTTCCAATATTTCCTGGATTAATACGAATTTTATCAATTCCTGATTCAATTGCGATTAAAGCTAAACGATAGTCAAAATGAATATCTGCGACTAATGGAATATGCACTTGTTTTTTAATATCTGCAATCGCATGAGCATCTTCTTTATCAAAGACTGCCATTCTAACCATTTCACAACCGGCATCTTCTAATTCTTGGATTTGTTTAACCGTTGCTTCTACATTTTTTGTTTTGGTATTTGTCATTGATTGAATAATGACATGATTATTACCACCTAATGTAAGATTTCCTACTTGGAACGCTCTTGTTTGTTCTCTTTTCATTTTTATCACCTAATACTATTATAAATTATTTTACCAGCTTTTCAAATTCATTTAACAAATCTTCAAAATAATGGAAAGCATCGTCATAAATAGCGTCATCTAAAGGATCAACACCTGCATGACTTAATAAGTCAACAGGAGATTCTTTTCCCCCGGATTTTAAGAAGTTTAAGTAACGTTCTACTTGTTGCGTGTCACCGTTTAAAATACGTTTAACGATAGCTAAAGCCACAGTCATTCCTAAAGTATATTTATAAACATAATAATCATAATAGAAATGAGGAACATAATAACAAGACCAACCAACAAGTTCATCCATTTTTACCTCTTCCCCAAAATATTCTTGATTTAATTTTCCATAAAGATCTGTCATGATTTTGGATGACATTGGTTCATTATTTTTAGCCATTTCATGAAGACGGTGTTCAAAGTCCGCAAACATTGGTTGTCTAAAAATAAGACCAACACAGTTTTCTAATTGTTCATAAATATAATAAGCTTTTTCTTCTTTAGATGAAGCATGATCCATCATATAGTTGATAAGTAAAGTTTCATTAACGGTTGAAGCGACTTCAGCGACAAAGATACGATAATTACTATTAATATAATCTTGATTATGGCTTGATAAATACGTATGCACACTATGACCTAATTCATGGATCATAGTTGATAAAGAATTATAATCGCCAATGAAATTCATTAAAATATAAGGTTGTGTTAAGTAACTTCCGCTACTATAAGCGCCACCACGTTTACCAACAGTAGGATAGTAATCGATCCATCTTTCCTCTTTAGCACGATTAATAATAGCTAAATAATCTTTACCAAAAGGTGTTAAAGCTTGATTAATGATGTCAAAACATTCCTCAATTGTAAATTTCTTAGAAACACTTTTTACAAGAGGAACCGATAAATCGTAATTATAAATTTCATCAAGTCCAAGAAGCTCTTTCTTTAAATGATTATAACGATGGAATAAATAGCGATATTCATTATTTGATTTATCTAAAATTTTAAAGAATAAATCAGTAGGGACATCATCATTAAAAACACTTGCTGCAAGTGGTGAATCAAAATGACGGATATCACTATAAAAAGCATCTTTTTTCATAACCCCTGAAAGCGTAGAAGCAAAAGTATTTTCAAAACGTTGGTATTCTTTAAAGAAATGATGATATGCTTGTTTTCTTACTTCTCTATCTTTATTCTTTAAAAATTCATTAAGTGTTGCTTGATTTAATATTTTCTTTTGTCCGTTTACTTCAACATCTTCAAATTCTAAACGTAAAGAATCAAATACTTGTTCTGCAAGTTCAGAGATATTGTCTACTTTTGCGATAAGTTCTTCTTGCTCTTTATCTAATAAATGAGGTTTAAAAGCTAAAGCATTTTCTAAAGAATAACGATAAGATTTTAAACGATCATCTTTTAAATATTCTTTTACTTTTTCATCATTTTCCACAATTTCATTATCTACAAAAACAAGTTTAACACTTGATTGTTGAATGAGTGACATCACTGTTGCCAACATCTTTTGATATTCTTGATTTTTAGGTTCTACATCGCAGTTTAAATGCGCAAAGCAATAGGCTTTACTTACAAGCATGGACATTTCGTCACGCTTTGATAAAAAGCGTAGAAGCGTTTCAATGCTTTCTGCAAGCTTTCCTTGAAATGAAGACAATTCATCAAGTAATTGTTCACTGACTTCTATATCGTGATAAAACTCTTGAGGATCTTGATAGATTTTAGAAAGATCCCAAGTATATTTTTTTTCTATATCTTTTCTTTCCATAGACAGGTCTCCTTTTAATGTAAAAATATTTTACTCTTATTTTATTTCAAAGTCTATTAACATTATAATCAAGAAAAAAAAGAATAAACAAAAAAACCAGACATTGTCTGGTTTCAATGATTAGATTGAGTTAACTAATTTAGCTAATTTAGATTTTTGTCTAATAGCGTAGTTTTTATGGTGGATTCCTTTGTTTACATAAGAATCTAATTTACTAGAAGCGATTACTAATGCTTTTTCAGCAGCTTCTTTATTTCCAGCTTCAACTTCAGCTCTTACGTTTTTGATTGCAGTTTTTAAAGCTGATTTATAAGAAGCGTTTTTAGCTCTTTTTTTGTTATCGTTTTTATAACGTTTAATTTGTTGTTTCATATTTGCCATGATCTTTCACCTCGCTTTGCAATTTGCCATTTCATTATATATAAAAAGTCAAGTAATTGCAACAATTTTGTGTAATTTGTTGGAAATAAGGTAATAATTTTTAAGGTGAGAATATGAACAAGTACAATACGCATAGTGATTTGGCGAAAGAATCTTTAGAATTATTAAAGGAAGGAAAACATTATAAGCGTTTTATTGAAAAAATGGATAATTTTTCAATAGAAACCTATGAATTTTTAGAAGATACGGATTATTTGAAAAAGGGAAAGTATATCGAAATTTTTTTTAAAGAATCTTTTATGTCAATTAGTCAACATGTGACTCGACTTTTAAAAGAGATGATAGATCAAAATGATTATCCCCGCATTTTAATTATTGGACTAGGAAATCCTTATTTAACCAGTGATGCCATTGGACCACGTACCTTAAGAGACATTCGTGTGACTCATTATTTAGATGATGGTCTTAAGTTAGAAAATCATTATTATGATATTTTATCATTGACACCAGGTGTGATGTATCAAACAGGAGTTGAGACAGTTGAAGTGATTCAAGCAATGGTTGATCAGTTTCAAATAGATTTAGTGATCGCTATTGATGCTTTATGTGCAAGAGATTATCAAAAATTAGGACATGTGATTCAAATTAATAATGTTGGAATTCATCCAGGAAGTGGTATTGGTAATCATCGTCAAGCCATTCAAGAAGAAACTTTAGGATGTCCTGTCATCGCAATTGGCGTTCCTACAGTGATTTATGCCAGTTCCATTGTAAGAGATGTTTTTCAATTAATGAAAGACTATTTTGGGGATGCTTTGGATATAAAAAATAAATTAAAGATTGGTAAAAGAAAGAAATATGAAGGAGAGCTTTCTGCAAGTCAACAACAGTATTTATTAGGGCATGTAGGAAGTCTTGAACAAGAAGAATTAGAATCGTTGCTTTATGAAATACTGACACCAGTTGATCGTAATTTTGTTATGTCGGATAAACAAATTGACGAAACGGTAGAAAAGGTAAGTGCCATTCTTTCAAAGGCTTTAAATGACTTAAGGTATAATTCTTGATTTATTTCATATATTTGAATAAATACAAGGAGAGCGCCTATGAAAATAAAAGTATCTATTCAAATTATTTTCAAACTTATGATCATTGCTTTAATAATCTTTTATTTACCTTCTTATAGTCATCAAAACGTTAAACTTTTTAAGGCAATTTCAACAACAGAAGCCTTACCTGCAAGTATTCCCGTTACTTCTAATAAAAAGATTCATCTTTATAATACCCATCAAGGAGAACAATATGTAGGCTACAATGTAAGAGATGGAGCAGAATATTTAAAAGAATGTTTAACGAAAGAAGGATACTTTTGTGATGTTGAACAAAATGATTTTGAAAATTATAAAAATGTTCATCGAATTGCTTATAATCAATCTTATGTGGTTTCTAAGATGTATTTAGAAAATACACTAAGAGAAAATGGAAATTATGATTTAGTTATTGATTTTCATCGGGATAGTCTTGATAAAAAATATTCAACATTGGTCTATAATCAAAAAAGTTATGCCAAGATTTTATTTGTTGTAGGAAAAAGCAGTGGAAAATTTGATATGGTTAATCAGTTATCAACCGAACTTTCAAATAAGGCAAATGAAAAAGTTCCAGGGTTATCAAAAGGAATTATGGTAAAGAAGAATCATTATAATCAAGGGATTTGTGATCATACGGTCTTAATTGAATTTGGTGGTCAAAGTAATACCAAAGAAGAAGTACAAAATACAATAGAAGTAATGTCACAAGTAATTAAGGAGTACTTACAATGAAAGAACTTATTATTGATTTAACGATGGTTGGTCTTTTGTTGTTTGGCATGAATGGTTTACTTAATAATCATTATATTCAAAATGAAATGGTTTCTAAAAATATTGTTGCTTTTGAACAAGATGTCAAAAAACAAAAAGAAATAAAATCAGATGAAGGAAGTTATGATGATTTACAAGATAATACGCTTTCTTTAATTGTTAAAAAAATCAGTAAAATATGTATTCAAATAATTCAAACAATTGTCTTGCTTATCTCGCAATTTATTAGTAATATCTTATAGAAGGATGTGAAAAAAATGAATCAATTAAAAATCGTATTTATGGGAACAGCAACATTCTCAGAAGCTGTTTTAAAAAATTTAATTCAACACGATTACAATATCGTCCAAGTTGTTTCACAACCAGATCGTCGTGTTGGAAGAAAAAAAGAACTTAAAATGCCAGAGGTCAAAGTGGTGGCTTTAGAACATGATATACCGGTATTTCAACCACAACGTATTAAAGAAGATTATCAAGCTATCTTAGATATGCAACCTGATTTAATTATTACAGCCGCTTATGGACAGATGATTCCTCAAGAAGTTTTGGATTGTCCACGTCTTGGATGTATTAATGTACATGCTTCCTTACTTCCTAAATATCGTGGTGGAGCACCTGTTCATTACGCTATTTTAAATGGTGATGAAAAAACAGGGGTGACAATCATGTATATGGTTAAAAAGATGGATGCAGGAAATATTATCTATCAAAAAGAAACACCTATTTCTTACGATGAAACTGTAGGAGAACTTTATGATCGTTTATCAACTTTAGGAGCTGAAGCAATTGTTGAAGCAATGCCAGCTATTATTGAGGGAACAAATGCATCGATTCCTCAAGATGAATCTAAAGTAACGTACTCTCCAGTTATTTCAAGAGAACAAGAAAAAATTAATTTCAATAGACCAGCTATTGAGATTTACAATCATGTAAGAGGACTAAATCCTTGGCCTGGAGCTTATACAACGTATCAAGGAAAAACGGTAAAAATTTATCAAGGGCTTGTACATAATTGTCCAAATGCTATGACACATCACGCACACCAAGAACCTGGAACAATCGTGAAGATTTTTAAAGATGCTATTGGTGTAAAGGTACAAGATGGGGTTTATATTATTACTGAATTCCAATTAGAAGGTAAGAAACGTATGCTGGTAAAAGATTATCTTAACGGGCATAATATTTTTGAAGTTGATCAAAAGTTTGAATAGCGCTGAGGCGCTATTTTTTATATGTGACAACTTTTCGATAACCTGTTTGAAAATCAACTTCATTTTCTAAAGTTTCATGATTTTTTAAATGTTCAATATTTCTAATAACAAGCTCTGTATAATAATTACGAACACTTTGCCAAACAAAACCACCTGAACTATGAGGAGTAATTAAAACACGATCATAGCTCCATAAAGGTGAAGTTGCAGGTAAAGGTTCTTCTTCCACAACATCTAAACCAACACCATAAAGATACCCTTGATTTAATACTTCTATTAAATCTTCATTACTAATGGCACTTCCACGACCGACATTGATTAAGACAGCATCTTTTTTCATTTTTAATAATTTATCTTTGTTAAAAAGATGAATTGTTTCTTTGCTTTGTGGAAGTGATAAAATCACAAAATCACTTTGTGGTAAAATTGTATCTAAATCATTGATTGTTGCGACTTCATCAACATAAGGAAGCTCCTTTTGGACTCTTCTTTTAATAGCGGTAATATGACAATCAAAGGCTTTTAGTCTTTTCGCAATTTCATAGCCAATATCACCATAGCCAACAATACAAACACAACTATGATAAATTTCTTTTCCTTGTTTTGATGGATGCCAATTTCCTTCCTTCATTTGTAAAGCATACGTTTTTAAATTTTTACAGAAAGTAATCATCATACCAATAACCTGTTCACTGATGGCAATCCCATAACTTCCACTGGCATTGGTAAGTTTAGTGTTTTTATTTAAAATTCCTTTTTTAATATATTGATCGCTCCCTGCACTATTAAGTAAGATAGCTTGTAAATGTGCTTGATTTAAATTTAAATCAAGATGTGGATTTCCCGCAATGACATCTGCTTGATCAATATCTTCTTGAGTTGGTCTTCTAGAAATAACAACTGTATCATTTATAAAATATTCTTGGATTTTCTTACTTTCAGCTTCTTGTAAAGGGGCACACACTAAGATTTTCATAAATCCACCTCCAAGTACATTTTATCAAAAATTGTTTTTTTCGCCAATTGGCACTAAAAGACTTGTTTTTACTTTCTTCAATACCACGATGTCCATAAGCTTCCGCCGTATCAAAAAAAGTACAACCAAATTGATAAGCTTCTTGAATAGCTTCAATACCATAACTTTCTTTTGGCTGGTACGATGTCAAGATTTTTTATTATCGCTTGAATGTTAGATGAATGGTCATTCTTCTTTAAAAGAAGACTATTTTTTACCTTATGGGATTGTCTGTAAGAAAAATTCTTCTCAAAAAATGGAAGAATTTCTTTCTATGATTGAAAAGATTCTCTCGAAGTTATGAAAGTGTTTTCAAAATAAAATAAATTATAGTAAAATAAGATTAGATTGAAATAAAGGGGAAATGACAATGAGAATGGTTGATTTAATAGAATATAAAAAGAATAATGGAGAATTTAATCAACAACAAATTCAATTTATTATAGATGGTTATGTTGATGGAAGTATTCCTGATTATCAAATGTCAGCATTATTAATGGCAATTTGTTTTCAAGGACTTACTGCAAAAGAAACGGCAATACTTACCCAAGCGATGGAATATAGTGGAGATATTATTGATTTATCTAAAATTGAAGGTGTTAAAGTTGATAAACATTCTACCGGTGGTGTTGGTGATAAAACATCTCTTGTTTTAGGACCAATTGTTGCTGCTTGTGGTGGTAAAGTAGCTAAAATGTCAGGGAGAGGTTTAGGACATACAGGTGGAACATTGGATAAATTAGAATCGATACCAGGTTTTAATATTTATGTATCAGAAGAAGATTTTATTCAACAAGTCAATGATATTGGTTTAGCTATTATTGGACAAAGTGCCACACTTGTACCCGCTGATAAAAAAATTTATGCTTTACGTGATGTAACAGGAACGGTTTCATGTATTCCTTTAATTGCTTCATCTATTATGTCTAAAAAACTTGCCAGTGGGGCAGATACGATTTTATTAGATGTTAAATATGGAAATGGTGCTTTTATGCAAACATTAGAAGATGCCAAGAAACTCGCTCAAACCATGATTGATATTGGAAAACATTGTCATAAAGATACACGTGCAACCATTTCAAGTATGTCACAACCTTTAGGAAATGCAATCGGCAATAGCTTAGAAGTTATTGAAGCGATTGAAACCCTCAAAGGAAAAGGACCTCAAGATTTAGAAGAACTTTGTTTAAAAGCAGGAAGTACAATGCTTGTTCAAGCAAAGCTTTATCAAGATGAAAAAGAGGCGTATAAAGCATTACAAGAGGTAATTTCTAATGGAAAGGCTTTAGAAAAACTCAAAGAAATGGTTCAAAGACAGGGTGGAGATGTTTCATATATAGAAAATCCTGAACTATTTGAAAAACCAAGTGTTATAATGAAAATAACTTCAAAGAAAACAGGTTATGTTCAATTGTTAGAAGCAAAGAATTTAGGAATTGTTTCAATGAAATTAGGTGGTGGTCGAATGACAAAAGATGAAGATGTCGACCATGCTGTAGGACTTGTTTTAAATAAAAAAATAGGGGATCATGTAGAAATCGGTGAAACGTTATTGACTGTTTATGCCAGAAATGAATTAAGTCAAGAATTATTGAATGAAATTTATCAGAGCTATACAATTGTGAATGAATTTGTCGAAAAACCTATTTTGATTGAAGAAATCATGAAGTAAGAGGTAAGAAAAATGAAGTATGTATTTTTTGATATTGATGGAACAATTCGTGGGAAAAGTAGAGAAATTACAAAAAGAAATAAAGAAGCTATTCGTAAATTAAGAGAAAATGGACATAAAGCTTTCTTATGTACAGGAAGAGCCCCTGTTTCGATTACACAAGATATTTTAGATGTAGGATTTGATGGTGTTATTTCTGCAGCGGGAAGTTTTATTCAAATTGATGGTAAGTACATCTATGAAAACTTTTTAGATAGCAAACTTTTACAACAAGCCATTGTTTTATTTTCTAATGCACAAGTTGGCTTTACTCTTGAAACGAAAGATGAACTTTTTCAATCAGGTTATGCTAGAGAGTATATGGAAAGAAGACAAATCAAAGATACACAAGCTAATCCAGAATTAGCTCGTTTCTTTGAAAAACGTAATCAAGCTTTTAAACCAATTACTGAATACGATCCTGGTAGAGATAAAGTGACTAAAATTGTTTTTATTGCATATGATAAATATGCATTGCTTGATACAGTACCTCATTTAAGTAAAGATTTTAATGTCGTTGTCTTTTCTAAACCAGAAGATGATTTTATTAATGGGGAAATTATTTCAAAGAACTGTACGAAAGCAGATGCCATTGAAAGAGTGATTGATTACTATCATGCAAATATGGAAGATACAATTGCCTTTGGTGATAGTATGAATGATTATCAAATGCTTGAAAAAGCAAATCAAGGAATTGTTTTTGAAGGAGCCAAAGAAAAGCTTTTAGATATTGCTTATGATACTTTTAAAGATCCTGATCAAGATGGAATTGCTTTAAGCTTAGAAAAACTAGGCTTAATATAGAAAGGATAGGTACGTATGGGAAATGTACTACTTGCAAGAATACTTGAATACTTTAACGGAACATTGTTTTTAGATGATAATTATCGTTTTTGTGTATTCTTTATTGAAAATTATATAGATTTTTATAAAATGACATTGGAGGAAGTTGTTGAAAAATCAAAGATTTCTAAAGATGCAATTTTGAATTTTTTAAGTCATTTAGGATTTGGTGATTATACGTCTTTCCAAGATAAGCTTTATGCCGATGTTATTTTAAGACAAGATCAAATTCGTTCAAGAATGCTTGGCTTAAAGATGGATGATCTTTTTAAACAAGTTCATTTATGTGATGATAAAGAAAAATTTATTGAAGATTTAGATCATATTTGTCATGACATTTCAACGTCTAAAAGAATTGTGATTATTGGGGCTCTTTATCCAATTTCTATTGCAGTTGAATTTCAAACAGATTTGATTACTTTTGGAAAACCTGTTTTCCAATATCATTCTTTTGATACACAATTGGATCTCAATAAAGATGATTATGTTATATTTGTTTCGGCAACAGGAAGAGCTTATGATGCTTTCATGAATGATCATCAAGATTTTGATATCAACAGATCTCAATTCTTACTCATTACACAAAATAAAAAATATAAGAGTCAAATTGGGGATGAACGTGTGATCTATGTTGCAAGTTCAAGACATGATAGTATTGACTTTAACTATCGTTTGATGACAATTTTTGATATCATGCGAGTAACGTATTATAAAAAATATCATTTTATTTAAAGGGGAGGATGTTATGAATATACTACTTTCAAGAATTTTAAAATATTTAAATGGCACATTGTTTCTTGATGATGCGTATCGTTTTTGTGTATTCTTTATCCTTCATTATCAAAGCTTTGGAGATTATTCGTTAGAAGAAGTCGCAAATGAATTAAAGACAACACCAGAAAGTATTTTAAACTTTTTAAAATATTTAGGCTTCTATGATTATCAAACATTTGTAGAAACTTATTATAAACATAAACGAATACGTCTTGAACAGATTGAAGAACGTATGGAAAATCTCAATATTTGTACGTATGTTGAACGCATTAAGGTTTCTAATGATAATAAAGAATTTTTAAAGAAAATAGAAGAAGTCTGTACAAAAATCCATGAATCAAAACGAGTAATTCTTGTAGGGGCTCTTTATCCTATGTCTATTGCGGTAGAATTTCAAACAGATTTAATTTCTTTTGGGAAAACAGTTTTACAATATCATACGTATGATAAAGATATGATTTTTAATGAAAATGATTATGTTATTTTTACTTCTTCTTCAGGAAGGTCTTTAGAAGGCTTTATGTATACAAGAACAAATCTTTCATTACAAAATACGACATCTTTGCTTATTACCCAAAATCCAACCTATGCAAGAAGGAAATTAACTACAGATACGATTCAAGTACCAGGAAGGTTTGATGGTATTAACTTTAACTATCAAATTATGACGATCTTTGATTTAATTCGTGTGATGTATTATCAAAAATATATTGAAAAACAGGGATAAACTGTTTTTTTAAGGAGAAGCAATGAAACAAAAAATACTCAATTATCAACCTTTTAATGAACAAGAAGAAAAAGATAAAGAACTTTTACTTAAAGTGATTGAACAAAAAGATGTTCTAACACGTAAAAATACAATAGGGCACTTCACTGTTTCTTGTTGGGTTTTAAATCAAAGTCATGATAAGGTTTTAATGTGTTATCATAAAATTTATAACTCTTGGTGTTGGCTTGGAGGACATGTTGATGGGCAAAAAGATTTTAAAAAAGTGGCATTAAAAGAATTTCAAGAAGAAAGTGGTTTAAAACATGTTCAGTTTTTAAAGGATGACCCTTTTTCAATTGAAGTTTTAACTGTTAATGGACATATTAAAAATGGAGTTTATGTATCCAGTCATCTCCATTACAATATTACCTATTTAATGGAAGCCGATGATCAAGAAAAATTGATTATTAAAGAAGATGAAAATAAAGGATTACAATGGTTTGACTTTGAAGAAGCTCTAAAAGCTTCTACAGAACCATGGTTGGTCGAAAATGTTTATAAAAAATTAAATAAAAAAATAGAAAAAGGTTATCATTAAACGATAGCCTTTTTCAAATTTTCTAAATCTTCTTCATTTGGATGATTTAGTGCTTCATAGTAGTTTTCAATAAGTAAATCAATATTTTTTGGTGCCTTGTCACTTTCTTTTAAAGAAAGATAACGTTGAAGAACAGAGTCAGGCATCTTTCCTTGACACATAAAACTTCCAACAACTTCATTGGTTGAATCAATGCTTTCTTTCACTTTATTTATAATACGTTTAAAATATTCTTCACTTTTTCCAAAACCAGCAGTTCCAAAGAGAAAGATTTTTTGATGATGCAATGTTTTTAAATAATCTAAAGTTTCTTGATTGGCGTTTCCTTTATCTGTCCAAAAACCAACATAGATTGTTTTTGAATCATTGATATTGTTTTTTAAAAAATCTCCAAGGAGTTTGGTGTTTCCTGTTTGACTAAAATAATGAATCATCTTTTACAACTCCTTCAACTTTTGTAATAGGCATTGCAAAGGCAATCCCTGTATTATGCTTTTTTAAACCGCCCAAAGCTTTATCAATTGTATCAAAAACAAGATCTGTTTGATCATCATTAATAATGAAAAACATTGTTTTACTATCAGGACGTGCTTGTTCAAGGAAAAGTCTTAAAGAACCTAAGATATAACTTTCATCACTTTCTTGAATATAAGAAATCATTCCCTGAGAATCCATAATCGTTCCACCGCTTACTCCTGCTTTTTTTAAACTTGTTAATAAATTTTGTAAAAGTTCCGTTTTATGTAAAACAACAAATACTACTTGCATAATTGTCACCCCTCAATGTTATTGTACACTGATTTTAGTTTTTAAAAAAGATATTTCTCAAAGAGAAAATTATTTAAAAGTTTGAATGTGTTGGTAAAGAGCACCAATTAAATTAGCGTCATTTCTAAATTTACAAGGAACAATTTCAGGATGATAAACATCAAAGTGTAGATTATCAAAAATTTCATTCATATTTTTATTAATGAGTTCAATAAGTAATGGTTGTGCAGATATACCACCACCAATAGCCACTTTTTCACAATCAAAAATAATGTGTACATTAAAGATTTGAGTTGCGACTTCCTTGGCAAAAGCATCGATTCCTGCAATGACTTTTTCATTACCCTTATTAGCCATTTCAAAGATTTCAATTCCAGTATATTCTTTGTCTGTTTCAAGTGCCTCTTGAACACGTTGTAATAACCCAGAAATACCATTTCTCGTACACCAAGCATGATTCCAAGTAAAAGGATCTAAGTTGTTTGTTTTAATAAAAGAAAATTCACCTGCTGAAAAATGTTTTCCTGTATGAACTTTATGATCTTTAATCAAACATCCACCAATTCCTGTTCCTAAAATAACCACAGCGCCATCTTGAATATCTTGGAGATTTCCAAAACCAATTTCCGCATTGGCGGCACATTTAGCGTCATTACCAATTGTAATGTTTGTTGGACAACGCTTCTTTAAAACTTCTACAGTTTCTAATTTATCAATATAACGTAAAGCACCACCAGTATATTGATAGCCTCTTTCAGGATCAATGATACCAGGCATAGAAAGAGCCATACCATCGATCTGATCTTGAAATTGATCATAGATTTTTCCAACTGTTTCAATAAAGTTTTCAAGGGTATCCATAGGAGTTGGTACACTTGATTTTTCTAAAATAGTTAAATCTTCTTGCAATAGCGCATATTTGATGGCACTGCCACCAACATCTAATGTTAAATATGTTTTCATAAACTTCCTCCCAGATTACTATTATATAATAGATGGAATGAAATGGGTATCATTTTTGTTTATTCATATCTTTTAAACAAGGCCCTTCAATAAGTTTTCCATAACAATCAAAAACAGATTGATGACAGGGACAATGCCATATTTGATTTTTTTCATCAAAAGAAAGTAGACCTTTTAAATGAGGACAGTAGGGAGAAAAATAATGATTAATACCTTGCCTATCTAAATAAACAGCATAGAGTTTATGATTGATTTTCATTAATCCTCCTTGACCTCTTTGTAAATTTTTCTTGGTATGAAAATGAAATTTGACATAACCAAGATAAAGATGATGAAGCATTTGTTTCAAATATATTTTAGAATAACTTAAAGAATAATAATGACAAGAAAATAAGGAAAGATAGGCATTATCGTTATTTAAATAAAGATCTTTAATAATTTTAGACGCTAAAAAAGAATTTGTCATACCCCATTTTTGAAAACCATAAATAAAATATTCATGTTCTTTATAACGCCCCATATAAGGAATACCTCTTAAAGGAATCGTATCTTGTGCAAACCAGTCCTTACTCTTAGAATTAATAACTAAAGCATGATTTTTTAAAGGACGATAACTTTCTGTAAGATCAATAGAGAGTGTACATTGATTTCCTGTTCTTTGTTTTAAATCAACACTTTCTAAAGATTGAAACATTTTTAAAAAGTAGAAACCTTTTTTTATAAAAGGATAACGCGAGGCATGAATGAGATCTTGGCAGATAATACGATGTCCTTGTACATAGACAAGAAAATCGTTTTTTCTTTTTATGATTTTTTCAACACGACTATGTTCATAAAATTGAACATTTTTCTTTTGACAACATTCCACAAGATGATAGAGATATTTTAAAGGATGAAAAATGTATTGATGATGTAAACTGATTGTTTTTAAATGTTTTTGATTGTCAAAAACGGTTTCACCAAAGAGTTGTAAATAATGTTGTTCTTTTTCAAGCATGCCAACATTTTTTAAATCATCGGTATATAAAGACATCGTACATTCTTTTAAACAACAATCGATTTTTTCTTTTTCAATTAAATCTTTAATACCTTTTATTGCTTCTTTTTGACTTTGATAGTAGAGATAAGCTGTTTCAATATTATAATGTTTTACAAGTTTTTGATAAATAAGACCTTGTAAAAGAGTAATTTTAGCCGTTGTATGTCCACTGGTATGACTACCTAAAAGATTCTTTTCAACAATAGTTATTTGTTTACCTGTTTCTTTTAATTGATAAGCGCATGAAATACCAGACAAACCACCACCAATAATAAGAATATCGGTTTTTATATCTTTATTTAATTGTTTAAAACAAGGATGTTGACTTGTCTTTTGCCAATAAGATTCATTCATAAAATCACCTGTTTTATTATGAAACAAAAACGCATTTTTTATACAGTAAATGATATAATAAGCAAAAAGGACAAAAAAGATTTATAAATTTTGGAGGTATACATGAATATAACAGTTTATTTAGGGGCAAGTAATGGAAATGATCAAAACCTTACTTTAGCATCAAGAGAACTTGGAAAGTGGATTGGTGAAAATGGACATACACTTGTTTATGGAGGCTCTAAATGTGGTTTAATGGGAGAATTGGCGGAAAGTGTATTGAAAGCAAAGGGAAAAGTCATAGGTGTGGAACCACAATTTTTCATTGATGCCGGTTTTGATTATCCTAAAATAACACAATTAATTGTGACACAAGATATGAGTGAAAGAAAAACAAAAATGATTGAATTAGGGGATGCTTTTATAGCTTTTCCAGGAGGAACAGGAACTTTAGAAGAAATTACAGAAGTCATGTCTAAAGTCTCATTAAAACATTTAAAGACACCTTGTGTGCTTTATAATTTAAATGGATATTATGATGATTTAAAGAAACTTTTAGATAAGATGATTACTTTTGATTTATCCTCTAAAGAAAAACAAGAAGGTATTTATTTTGTGGAAAATTTAGAGGAAATAAAAGAAATATTAAAATAAGAAGATGTTTCTAAAAAAGAAAATCGATGAAAATGATTTTCTTTTTTTACAAAATCAACTACAATAAAGGCATTGGAGGATTATTATGAAAGTACTAGCAAGTGATTATGATGGAACATTATTATTTAATGAACAATTTAAAGAAGGGGATTTAAAGAAAATCAAGGAATTTCAAAAAGTAGGCAACTTATTTGGTTTATGTAGTGGAAGACCTTTTAAAGGTATTTACGAATTTTGTAAGCCTTATATTGATTTTGATTTCTATATTTTATGTACAGGGGCACTTGTACTTAATAAAGAAAGAGAAGTTATTTATAAAAGTACGATTTCTAAACATTTATTACATGAATTTTATGATCGTTATCAAAAAGATTATGATATTTTTATTCAAGCTAATATGCAAATTTATACATTTTTAAAAGAAGATTTAGGTTCAATGGTTAGACAAGTTATTACATCTTTAGATGAAGTGGAAGGAGATATTTATGGTTTATCCATGAATGCGAAAACGGATGAAAACGCGAGAAAAGTGTGTCTTGATATTGAAGAACATTTTCCTGAATTAACAGCACATCAAAATAAAGAATTTATTGATATTACTGAAAAAGGATGTTCTAAAGGTTTAGGAATTTTAAAATTAAAAGAATTAATGCATTTAGAGGAGGTTGCCGGAATTGGGGATTCGTATAATGACATTCCTATGTTAGAAACAGTGGATCATTCTTTTACTTTTCCAACATCACCAGAAAGTTTAACATCGATTGTTGATGATGTGGTTGATAGTGTGGAAGAAGCGCTTGATATTTTAATGAAAGAATAATGAAAATATTACAACAACTTAAAGAAAATCATTATACTGAATCAGAACAACAAGTCATTGATTATTTATTAGATCATTTAGAAGATTTAACTTTACTTTCAATCAATGATCTAGCAAAAAAAAGCTATACTTCAAATGCAACGATCATTCGTTTATGTCATAAAGTAGGCTATCAAGGTTATCGCCAATTTAAACTTGCTTTATTACAAGAACTTGAAGCCAATAAATATATGGTAAGTCAAGTAGACTATACAACCCCATTTCAAATCAATGAAACAAGTGATCAAATCATTCAAAATATGTTTTCTCTTTATCAAGAAAGTATTCAACAAGTTTATCATCATTTATCTATTAAAACCCTAAATAAAATCGCAACATTGATGGTACAAAAGAAAAGAGTTTTTATTTATGGCTATGGCGATAGCCAAATAACAGCAGCAAACTTTATTAATAAACTTGCAAAGCTTAATTTATTTCCTATCTTAGCAACTCAATATGGGGAAGAAATCTATATTTCCAAACAATTACAGCCAGGAGATTTTGCTTTGTTTATCTCTTATAGTGGAGAAAATACATCCCTTTTAGAATGTATGAAAATCTTAAATAAAAAAGGAATTCAAACAGCTTTGGTTACTGCTAATCTTCAAAGTCCACTTGTTGTTTATAGTCAACATCAAATCATTATTCCTGACTATGAAAAACAAAATAAGATTGCAACATTCTATTCTCAACTTGCTTTTATGTATATCTTAAATAATTTACATGCACTTATTTATCATCTTAAAAATAAGTGAACCAAAAGTTCAGTTTAACTGAACTTTTTTTCATTTACTTTGAACCTTATTTCCACAATGATGAACATCTCTTAAATAAAAAAAGAAGATATGATATAACAAAAGTGAGGTGAAAAAGATGACAAAAGAAGAAGTCTTACAATTAGAAAAGGAACTTTCTTTTCAAGAATTCAATAATCATGATGTTTATCAATTAGGACAAATCATTGTTAATCATATTGAAAAGAATCAATTGAAAAATGTTAGAATTCGTATTGTTTTAGATGGAGATATTGTTTTTCAATATTTGATGGATGGTAAAAAAGGAGTCGTTTGGCTTGATCGTAAACAAAAAACAGTTGAAAAATATGGACATAGCAGTTATTACATTTATTTAGAAAATGAAGAAAATGGAACATATCAAGCAGATGAAAAAGATGAAAGTCTCGTTATTTGTGGGGGAGGTTTTCCTTTGATTATCCAAAATGAATTAAGAGGAAGCATTCTTGTTTCGGGGCTCGCACACGATGAAGATCATCAAGTCATTGTTGATTGTTTAAGGAAAATAAAAGATGAAGGCTCTTGCAAGTGATATTGATGGAACGCTTGTTTTCAATCAACAAATAAAAAAACAAGATAGAGAGGCTATTGAAAAGTACCAAAAGGAACATCTATTTGGTGTATGTAGTGGAAGACCACGATGTGCCCTGTTTGATTTAAAACAGTTAAAACTATATTTCTATATTCTTTCTTCAGGAGCAGTGATCTTAGATAAAGATTTAAATATCATTCAAGATTTTCCAATGAAAAAAGAAATCGTTCAACAAATCTTTAATGAATATCATCAACATGCACAAATCATCTTACAAACAGGAAATGCAGATGTTTTTTATGCAACCCTTAAAGAAGATTATAATCCTAAATTAAAAGTCATTTCTTCTTTTAAAGAAGTAGAGCATGAAATCATCTATGGTATATCGCTTATTTTTAAAGATGACAAAACGACTAAGAAAGTACGTTTTGAAATTAATCAAAAATATCATGAGGTCGAAGGTTTTCAAAATAGAAACTCTGTTGATATTGTAAGAAAAGGATGTTCTAAAGGAACGGGAATTAAAATCATTAAAGATCATTACCAATTAGAAAAGATGGCAGGAATAGGGGATTCCTATAATGACTTACCAATGTTAAAAGTCGTAGATACAGCCTTTACTTTTAAAACATCCCCTCAAGAAATACAAAAACAAGTACATTATTGTGTTAATGATATTGCAGAAGCAATAGCGTTATTGGAGGTAGAAAAATGAATTTTGGAATTATAGGTTATGGAAACATAGCGCGTAAGTTTGTTAAAAGTATTACTTATACTAGTGGGGGAAAAGTGCATGCCATTGCCTCACATTCTTTAGATGAAAACGATAGTTACTTACAAAGTCATCCTTTAGTTAAACTTTATCGTGATTATGAAGAACTTTTAAAAGATGATGATATTGAAGCCGTTTATATTGCAGTACCCCACTTTGAACATAAAAAGTGGATTATAGAAGCTATTAAACATCATAAAGCGGTTTTATGTGAAAAACCACTTGTCTTAAAAAGTGAAGATATTGATGAAATTAATCAATATGTTAAAGAATATCAAGGCTATTGTTTAGAAGCTTTTAAAACAAAGTTTAATAATGGGTTTAATCATTTAAAAGAAGATTTAAAACTGATTGGAAAATTAAAATCAATTGAAGCAAACTTTTGTTTTGATGGGACAGATAAAAAAGATTCTTACTTGTTTGATCCAAAACAAGGGGGTGCTTTAAATGATGTAGGAAGTTATGTCGTTGGTTTTGTCCTTGCTTTAGTGGATGCACCAGTTGAAAGTGTTGAATCTCATATTGAAAAAGAAAATGAGATTGAAATGAATTTTAAAGCAACTTTAAATTTTAAAAATGAAGTTCAAGGAAAAGTAGAAGGTTCAATTAATTATAATAAAGAACGTTATGCTTTAATTAAAGGGGATAAGGGGGAAATCTATGTTCCAATGTTTAACCGTGTGGTTGAATATACAATTCATTTAGAAAATGAAGTTATGCAAAAAACATATCCAATTGAAGGAGACGATATGACTTTAGAAATACAAGCTTTGATTAATCATAATCAATCAACACATACATTACATGATTCAAAAAAATTACAAGAAACAATTGAAAGAATAAGAGAGGAAGCAAAATAATGAAACTAGGAATTTTAGGAACAGGAATGATTGTTAAAGATGTTCTTACCATGTATCACGAGCTAGGTGTTGAAAAAACTTATCTTTTTTCAACAAAAAAATCAAAATCACAAGCATTAGAACTTATGGAAAAATATCATTTAGATAAAGTTTATACAGATTATGATGAATTACTTCAAAGTGATGTTGATACAATTTATTGTGCTTTACCTAATCATCTACATTATGAATTTTCAAAAAAAGCTTTAGAAAATGGTAAAAATGTCATTATTGAAAAACCAATTACAGCGAATAGTAAAGAATTAGAAGATTTAATTGAAACCGCCAATAAAAAGAATTTAATGATTTTTGAAGCTATGAATTTACATTATACACCTGCTTTTCTTTCATTAAAAGAAGATTTAAAGAAATTAGGAGATATTAAAATTGCTTCATTTAACTATTCGCAATATTCATCAAGGTATAATGCTTTTAAAGAAGGAACAATTTTACCAGCCTTTGACTTTCATAAAGCTGGTGGAGCTTTAATGGATTTAAATGTTTATAATATTCATGCTTTAATCGATTTGTTTGGGAAACCTGTTTATCATAAATATATGGCAAATATTGAAAAAAATATTGATACAAGTGGGATGATGATTTTTGATTTTGAACATTTTAAAGCTTTATGTATTGGGGCTAAAGATTGTAAAGCACCTTTAATGAATACGATTCAAGGAAACTTAGGAGCAATCGTTGTTAAATGTCCGTTAAGTCAAATGACAGAATATGAAATCTGTTATAACGATGGGACCAGTGAAGTAAAATCTTTTGAAAAGAAACATCGTTTAATTTATGAATTTAAAGAATTTATGAGAATGATGGAAGAAAAGGATGTTAAAAAACAAAAAGAAATGTTAGATCTTTCTTTATTGATCTCTAAATTAATGGAAGAAGGAAGAATGCAAGAAGGGATCGTGTTTGATAATGATAAATAATAAAATTGTTTTAGGATATATTGGAAATGGAAAAAGTACCAATCGCTATCATTTACCTTTTGTCATGCAAAGACTGGATAAATTCATCGTTAAAACGATTTATAATCCACGTATCCATCATGATGTATGGGATAAAATTGAAGGAATCAACTATACTGAAAATCAAGATGATATTTTCTTAGATGATGAAATTGATATGGTTGTTGTTTGTACAGGTCATCATTATCATTATGAATATACTAAAAAAGCACTTGAACATAATAAACATTGTTTATGTGAAAAACCCTTTATGGAAAATAGTCAGCAAGCTAAAGAAATTTTTGCACTTGCGAAATCAAAAGGACTTTATTGTTCAGCTTATCAAAATAGAAGATATGATAGTGATTTTTTAACTGTCCAAAAAGTCATTGAATCAGGAAAATTGGGCGATTTATTAGAATTAGAAATGCATTTTGATTACTATCGCCCTGAAATACCTGAAAGTGTCGATCATTTTGATCCAGCAATGTCTTATTTATATGGACATGGTTGTCATACTTTAGATCAAGTTATTTCTTACTTTGGAAAACCTGATGATATTCATTATGACGTAAGACAACTTTTAGGAACAGGTCGTATGAATGATTATTTTGATTTAGATCTTTATTATGGAACATTAAAAGTATCCGTTAAATCAAGTTACTTTAGAGTAAAATCAAGACCATCTTTTATCGTTTATGGTAAAAAGGGAATGTTTGAAAAATATAGTAAAGATCGCCAAGAAGAACATTTAAAACTTTTCCATATGCCTATCAATAATGATTTTGGAAAAGATTTGCCTGAACATTATGGAACTCTTACTTATTATGATGATGAGGGTATTTATCACGAAGAAAAAGTTCTAACAGTTGACGGCGACTATGCGCGTGTGTATGATGGTATCTATGATAGTATTGTAAATGGTAAGGAACAAGTCATCCAACCATGGCAAACAATTCTACAAATGGAAATGTTAGAAACAGGAGTAAAGGATTTAAAATAGTATGAAAAAATATTTTTTCTTTGATATTGATGGAACATTGACTGATTTAAAAACACATCAAATTGTCCCAAGTGCGAAAGTTGCTTTAGAAAAGCTTAAACAAGCAGGTCATTTTGTTTGTTTAAATACAGGAAGAGCCCATTATAAAGCAGAAAAAACAAGAAAAGAATTTAATTTTGAAAATATGGTATGTAATGGTGGTAACGGAATTGTACTAGATGGTATTTTAAAAGAAAATATTCCTTTAGATAAACAAGGTGCCTTAAAAATCATTCAAGAAGCTAAAGAAAAAGGGATTGGTTATTTAGTAGCAATCAATGATAGTCAAGAAGTCTATGGTGAAAATGATTTATTTATTCAACAAGTAGGCTATCGTAAAGAACCAACAACCTATATTTTAGATTGAGATTTTGATTATAAACAAGTAGAAAACTTCTATAAAATCTATCTTGCTTTAGGTGAAAAAGAAGAAGCTTCTTTTCAAAACAAAGATCAATTAGGTTCATTACGTTTTGAAAAAGAATACTTAATGTTTCAACCAGATAATAAAAAAGGCGGTATTTTCAAAATGATGAAAATACTTCAAGCACCTATTCAAGATGTGGTTGTCTTTGGCGATGATTATAACGATCTTGATATGTTTGATAAAGATTTATGGACAGGCGTTGCTATGGGGAATGCTTGTGATGCTTTAAAAGAAAAAGCAACATACATCACAGATCAAAATGTAGATGATGGTATTTATAATATCTGTGAAAAAATGGGTTGGTTTTAATAAAAAATGAAGGAACCGAAATTACGGTTCCTTTTAACATAGAAAAATATATTTTCTATACTTTTTTATTTTGATTGACGATGCTTGATTATCTATATCAATGATAATAAAAAATGTTTTTAATACTTAAAATTAAATAAACTTGTAATAAAATTATCTTATATGCAATAATCAAATAATAAAACTCAATGTTATCTATGATATAATAGGCTTTAATAAAGATTTAATAGAAATTTATATTTTGAATAAATGGAGAGGGCGATGGAATGTATATCGATTAGAAAATATCCCAATAATTATTTTGATGATATTTATTTAGTAAGAAATAATAATACCTATGATGTTTATGATTATAAACATCATTTAATAGATCAATTTAAAAGAATTAATGTTTGTTTTTGAATGTTTCTCAAGATTAAAAAATAGTTTATTTAACAGTATCTGTTCGAAAATATATTCTAATTTGGGATATTTATCAAAAGAAAATGCAAAAAATGACTTATACAAAAAAAGATATTTTTTCTAAACCTGATCTTTTTGATAAAGAAAATGAAATTATTATTTATTATAGAGGATTAAATAAGGAAGTAGAAGGTGAAGAATTTAGATGGGAAAATTATAAAATAACAATTAATAAAGAAACATTACAATGTAAAGAACTCTCATTAAAAGAGGAAGATCACATAAGCTATTTTCAACATGCAGGAAAAATCTATCATACAATTGAAAGCTATGAAAAAAATAAAAATACAAACAATTATGCTTTTACTTTATATGATGAAAATAAAGAAAACAATTGAAAAATAGAGTGCAAAAGCACTTTTTCTTTTACAAGGAAAATAATGGAGTTTAAATGGATTGTTTTGTTAAAATTTAGATATATAAATGATACAATAGAGGTAGGTGATTTTATGAGATTAGAGTTATTAAGTTATGAAAATACAAATTTACTGCCTGGATGGAAGCCTTATTTTATTTATTTAATTATGGTGGATCATCAAGAAGTAGGACGTATTATTTTAAGAGAGGGAAGTAGCTTAGAAAGATATTATGATGGACACATTGGTTATTCGATAGAAGAAGAATATCGAGGACATCATTATAGTCGTGAGGCATGTTTGTTGTTGTTTGAGATTGCTAAGGAAAAAGGATTTAAAGAATTGATGATTAGTTGTTCTCCTGAAAATTTAGCTAGTAGAAAGATTATTGAATCATTGCCTTTTCATTATGTAGAAACAAAGACAGTACCTAAGGAGTTAAGAAAATACTTTGATCAAGATGATTATGTTAAAAGAATTTATCGATTAAATTTGGAGGAATTATGAAATTTATACATTTAGCGGATCTCCATTTAGGAAAGATCATTTATCAAAATAATTTAATAGATATTCAAGAAGATTTATTAAATCAAGTCATTGATTATATGAATGATCAAGACATTGATGTCTTAGTGATTGCTGGGGATATTTATGATCGAGCAGTTGCCTCAAGAGAAAGTATTACCTTATTGAATACTTTTTTATCAAAATTGATTTTAAAGTATCATAAAAAAGTATTAATGATCACCGGTAATCATGATAGTAGTGAACGTTTAAATTTTGCAACTTCTTTACTTGTAGATCAAGGGCTTTATATTGTTTGTTATCCTGAAAAAGAAATAAAACCGATTATTATTGAAGGTGTTTATTTTTATTTGGTTCCTTTCTTTAAACCTTCTTATATACGTTATTTGTATGAAAATGATGATTTAAAAACATATCAAGATGCTTTTGCTTATTATTTGAATCAACAAACCTTTGTGGAAGATCATTCAAAAGTTTTAGTAACCCATCAATTTATTGCCGGAAATAAAGAGGTCGTAAGAAGTGAAAGTGAAGTTATCTTATCAGTAGGTGGCAGTGAAATCATTGATGTAGATTTATGCAAAGGTTTTGATTATGTTGCTTTAGGACATATTCATGCGAGTCAAAAAATTAAATATGACTATGTACGTTATGCAGGAAGTCTTATGAAATATTCGTTTGATGAAGTCAATCAAGTCAAAGGCATGGTAGAAGTAACTATTGATGAAAAGGGAGTATGTAGTAAAATTATTCCTTTGAAACCTAAAAGAGATTTAATAAAACTTACAGGTAAGTATGAAGCTGTACTTCATTATCCTAATAATGAAAATGATTTTATAGCGGTAGAACTTTTAGATAAACAAATGATAGGTCATGGTTATGAACGTTTAAAAGAAAAATATCCACATTTATTACAGCTTACATACAAGAAGTTAGATATAAAAGGAGAAAATCATACAGCTTCATCCTTAGATATGGATAAAAACAGTCCATTAGATATTTTTAAAGAATTTTACGAAAAAATGAAGGGAGAAGAAATGGATTCAAAAAGTCAAGAAATCATTGAAGAACTACTAGAGGAGGATGCTCTATATGATGCCCATTAATTTAACCTTATCTGCCTTTGGTCCTTATCCAAATCAAATCAACATCAATTTTGAATCTTTTCAAGAAGATGGCCTGTTTTTAATTACAGGTCCTACCGGCAGTGGAAAAACCATGATTTTTGATGCTTTGATTTTTGCTTTATATGGTAAAACCAGTGGGCAAATGCGTCAAAGTGATAGTTTAAGATGTGATCATGCTTTAAATGAAATTCCAACTTTTGTTGAGTTGACATTTTCTTTACACCAACAAATTTATACAATTAAACGAAGTCCTAAGTATTATTTAGAAGGAAAGAAAACACCAAAACAACCCACTGCACTTTTAACTTTACCAGATGGTAAAATGGTTGAAGGAGTTAAAGAAGTGACAAGTAAAGTTATTTCTTTACTTGGCATTGATGAGCATCAATTTAAACAAATTGTGATGATTGCTCAAGGTGAATTTACTCAATTGATTATGGCTTCAAGTGATGAAAGAGAAAAAGTATTAAGAGAGTTATTTCATAGTGAAGTTTATCAAAGAATCGAAGAAAAGCTAAAAGAACGTTTAAAAACATATCAAGATCAATACTCTTTATTACTTAATAAAAGAAAAGATTATCAAGAAGAATTAAATATCGAAGAAGATGGAGATGTCTATCTTGAGCGAAAAAGAAAAATAATTCAAGAACTGGAAACAAGAATCCAAAAACAAGAAAAACAAAAAGAAGAACTTAACCAACAAATACAACTTTATCATCTTCAAAATCAACGTTTACAAAATTTAAAAGAAAACAAAAAACGTTATCAAGACTTAATTTTACAAGAAAAAGATTATCAAAAGCTCTTTAAAAAAATACAATTACTTAAAAAAGCTAAAGAAACAAATTATGACTATCTTTCTTTAAAACAACAAGAAGCAAAAATCAATCAAATGAAAAACAAACGGGAAGAAACGTTACAAAAATATCAAACATTAGAAAAAGAGAGTCAAGTTCTTGAACAAAAATATCAAACATTGTCTTTAAAACAACAAGAAAATCAACAACTTTTTAAACAAATCCAAGAACAAAAACAATTAATTGAAGCTGTCTTACAATATCAGCACTATTATCAAAACTTACAAGAATTAAAACAAACATATCATCAACTCAAAAAAGAAAATACGTTGTTCAACCAAAAAAAAGAAAAACTACAAACATCCATTGAAAGAGACTTAGAAACGATTCAAAGTGAAAAACAAATCGAAACAACATGTAAATTACTACAACAAGATTATCAAAAAATAAATAATCAAAAAATTAAAATACATCAACTCTCTCAATACTATGATGAACTCTTACAAGCTATAGAAAAAAGAAGTGATTTACAAGAAGAATATGTTCATCTTGAAAAAGAAGTAGATGATCAAAGAAAACATTACCAACAATTAGAAAAACTCTATTTCAGAAAACAAGCAGGAATCTTTGCAAGTCAATTAAAAGACAATGAACCTTGCCCTATTTGTGGTTCCTTGCATCATCCTCATCCTGCTTTACTTGAAAAAGAAGATATTTCTAAAGAAAAATTGGATCAACAAAAGAAAGTTGTAACACGCTTTGAAAACAAACTTCAAGAACATGTACAACAGCTTCTTCTACAAAAACAAAAAATAGAGATGAAACAGCAACAAATCAAACAACTTTCTACTGAATTAGAAATAGAAGATGTGGATAAAGAAAGTTTTATTAAAGCTTTAGATGTTATCTCTAAAGATGAAAAGGAAATGAAGAAAAAATATCTTCAATATCAAGATGAGCTTAAATATATTCAAAAGCTTAAAAAGAGTGTTGAACTTTCACAAAAAGATATGGTTGTTTATCTTCAAAAGGAAGAAAAACAAAAACATCAACTTGAACAGCTTCAAATACAAATCCATCAGCTTTCTGGAAAACTTGATGATACCAAAAAAGTTTATGAAATGAATCAACTTCAAGATCAGCTACTAGAATTTGAAAGAAGTTATCAAGAAAAAATAAAAGAAGTAGAAGATCTTCAAAATAAATATACAAAGTATAAAGATTTATCTATTCAATTACAAACCCAAATTAAAAGTGATCAACAACATGTTTCTTTAGAACAAAAGCAACTAGATTTATTTAATAAAAATTATCAAGAACATCTAAAATCTTTTAAAGATGAAGAAGAATTTCTTCATTTAAAAGAAGAAATTGATCAACTTAGTCAAAAGGAAAAAAGTTATCAAGATTATCAAATGACTCTTAATTCATTGAAGCAACAAATCACTTCTTTAGAAGACGAAGTGAAAGACACAAAAGAAATAGATTTTTCTTCTTTAGAAAAACAACTTATTGAATTACAGGAAAAACTTAAACAAAATCAAGAAATCTATGAACAAGAAAAAATCAACTTTACACTTAAAGAAAAATTGATTCATCAAATTGAAACCATTAATAAAAAACTTGAAAAAGATGAAGAAATTTATCAAAGATATTTAGATCTTTATAATCTTTCAAGTGGTAAAAATGAAGCACGTGTTTCTTTAGAAAGATATGTTTTAGCGACGTATTTTGAACATATGTTGCTTTATGCGAATCGTATTTTTAAACAATTGACACAAGGAAGATATCAATTGATTCGTAAAGATGAAGCAGAAAAAGGAAGAAAGCAACAAGGTTTAGAATTAGATGTATTTGACCAAGAAAGTGGACAACTTAGAGGAATTAAGACACTTTCAGGGGGAGAATCTTTTAAAGCGGCTTTATCACTTGCTTTAGGTCTTTCAAGAATGATTCAAGAATATGCAGGAGGTATTGAACTCAATACGCTCTTTATTGATGAAGGATTTGGTTCTTTAGATAGCCAATCATTAGATCAGGCAATGAATTGTTTGATGGAACTTCATCAAGATAATAAGCTTATTGGGATTATTTCGCATGTTAGTGAACTGAAAGATCGCATTGATCGTCAAATTATTGTAGATAGAAAACAAAAACAAAGCGTGATTCATGTGAGATAACCTTGCGTGTTTGACGTTTCTATAGTAAAATAGAAAAGCATTTATGAGGAGGCAAAAAAGATGGCAAATAACAAGAAAAATGATGCAATTACAGCTAGAGATGTTGACTTTGCTAAGTGGTATACAGATGTATGTCGTAAAGCGGAATTAATGGATTATAGCGGTGTGAAAGGATTTATTATTTATCGTCCGTATGGTTATGCAATGTGGGAACAAATTCAAAAACATATGGATAAAAAATTTAAAGAATTAGGACATGAAAATGTTTATATGCCGATGTTGATCCCTCAATCTTTATTACAAAAAGAAGCTGATCACGTAGAAGGATTTGCGCCAGAATGTGCAGTTGTTACAAAAGGTGGATTGGATGATTTAGAAGAAAACTTAGTGATTCGTCCAACATCAGAAACTTTATTTTGTGAACACTATGCAAAAATTGTAAATTCTTATCGTGATTTACCAAAATTATATAATCAATGGTGTTCCGTTGTTCGTTGGGAAAAGACAACAAGACCATTTTTACGTGGTTCTGAATTCTTATGGCAAGAAGGTCATACAATTCATGCAACAGAAGAAGAAGCAAGAAAAGAAACTTTACAAATGTTAGAAGTGTATCGTTCGACAGCACAAGATCTACTTGCAATTCCAATGGTTACTGGACGTAAAACTGAAAGTGAAAAATTTGCAGGGGCTGAAGAAACATATACAATGGAAGCTTTAATGCATGACGGAAAAGCTTTACAATCAGGAACATCACATTATTTTGGTCAAGGATTCGCCAAAGCATTTGATGTTAAATTCTTAAATAAAGATAATAAACAAGAATATGTTTATCAAACTTCTTGGGGAGCATCAACACGTTTATTAGGTGCAATTATTATGGTTCATGGGGATGATAATGGACTTGTATTACCACCAAGAGTGGCACCAATTCAAGTTATGATTGTTCCAGTTATGCAACATAAAGAAGGGGTTTTAGATAAAGCTTACGAATTAGAAGCACAATTAAAAGCAGCTGGATTACGTGTTAAAGTAGATGCAAGTGATAAAACACCAGGTTATAAATTTGCGGATGCTGAAATGAGAGGAATTCCTGTAAGACTTGAAATTGGTCCTAAGGACATTGAAAAAGGACAATGTGTTATCGCTAAAAGATTAGATGGTTCTAAAGAAACTTATGCTTTAGGCGATGATTTAGGTTCAAAAATTCATACTTTATTAGATCAAATTCATGATGAAATGTATGCAAAGGCTTTAAAATTTAGAGATGAAAATATTAGAACAGCACATACTTATGATGAATTTAAAGAAATTCTAGAAACAAAAGCAGGATATATTCGTATGATGTGGTGTGAAGATGATGCTTGTGAAGCAAAAATTAAAGAAGACACAGGTGCCACATCAAGATGTATTAAAGAAGATGAAGAACCATTTGGTGATGTTTGTCCAATCTGTGGAAAACCAGCTAAAAAAGTAGTTTACTTTGCAAAAGCTTATTAAAAGTATATTTTATAGTCCACTACTCAATTGAGAAGTGGGCTTTTTTTCTTGACAAAAAATAGAAAATCATTTATCGTTGATATGTCAACGGTAGGAGGGACTATGAATCTAGCACGTTTAATTTCTACAGTACATAATCAAAAAAATAGTTATATGAATGGTTATTTAAAAGCACTTGGTTTATCTCATGGACAAGCGATTACTCTTAAAATTATCCATGAAGAAAACTGTATTAAACAAGATGATTTAAATAAAAGATTACAAATTGATAAAAGTGCCGTCACACGCATTTTAAAGACGTTAGAAGAAAAAGGATTAATTGTTAAAACAAGATGTGAAGATGATAAAAGAAATCAACATATTGTTTTAACGGATGAAGGAAAAAAACTTTATCCTTCTATTAAACAAATTGTTTTACAAACAGCAAATGAAATGTTGGAGGGAATTGATGAAAACCAACAAAAACAATTGGAAAAATTATTATTAAAGATGAAAAAAAATTTGGAGGGAAAAGATGAATAAGAGTGATAAAATGGGAACCAAAAAAATTCTACCTCTTCTTGTAGAATTTTCGATACCTGCGATTATTGGGATGTTGGTTAATGCCATCTATAATATTGTCGATCGTATGTTTATTGGCAATGCTCCTGAACTTGGATCTGTTGGCTTAGCGGGAATTAGTATATGCTATCCTGTAACACTTGTTTTAATGGCTATTTCTTTAATGATTGGTATGGGTGGCGCTACACGTTTTTCCATCGCCTTAGGACAAGGTAAAAAAGAAGATGCAGGAATGTATATGGGAAATGGATTGACACTTACGATTATTTTAGGATTGATTTTCATGATCTTAGGAAACTTATTTCTTGATCCAATGTTAAAAGTATTAGGTGCTTCTAAAACCGTACTTCCATATGCAGAAAGTTATTTAAGTATTATTTTATACGGAGCAGTTTTTCAATGTGTGGCAATGGCTGGAAATAACTTTTCTAGAGCACAAGGAAATCCTAAAAATGCGATGATTTCTCAATTGATAGGAGCTGGTTTTAATATTCTATTTGATTATATTTTAATTTGTATTTTTCATATGGGAATGGAAGGTGCTGCTCTTGCAACAATTGGAGGGCAACTTTTAAGTGCTCTTTGGCAACTTGCCTTCTTATTTGGCAAAAGAACGCTTATTACTTTAAATATGTCTTTATTAAAACTTAACTTCTCTGTTTCAAAACAAATTATTCAAACAGGAATTCCAGCATTTTTAATGCAAATGTCGAATAGTGTTTTAAATATTATTCTCAATGCTTCTCTTGTTAAATATGGTGGAGATTTAGCTCTTAGTGCTATTGGTATTGTTACAAGTATTCAAACATTGATTCTTATGCCAATTACGGGATTGATGCAAGGACAACAACCATTGATTTCGTATAACTTTGGAGCAAGAAAGATAGACCGTGTCAAAGAAACTTTAAAATATGCAATTGTTGGAGCAACGGTTATTGCTGGTATCGGATTTATTGCGGTACAGTTTTTTACTAAAAATATTGTTTATCTATTTAATAATGAAGAAGATGTTGTTGCTTTATGTAGTCATGCTTTGCATATTTGGTTTATTTGTTTACCAGTCATCGGCGCACAAATTATATGTGCTAACTATTTTCAAGCAATTGGTAAAATTAAGATTTCAAGTGTATTAAATCTTTTAAGACAAGTAATTATTTTAATTCCATGTATTCTTATTTTATCAACAATCTTTGGTTTAGATGGTATTTTTATGGCAGTACCGATTGCAGATTTTTCAGCGTTTGTGATAACGATTGTTTTATTAAGTTGTTCTTTAAAAAAAGAAATAAAAATGAGTTAATGATATGAACTGATTTCATATCATTTTTTTTGGACTAAACGTCCATTGAAGAAGAAAAAGAGGAAAGCTAAAATAATGATAGATAAAAATTAAATCGCCAAGGTTAGAAAACGCACAAATTTGACACAAATTTGAGACAAATTGTCTTTGATAACATGGTACAATAACATCAGAAAAACTCCTTATAAATATGATAAAC